>ERZ772945.773-NODE-773-length-24588-cov-7.915828_pt1 | contig 24588 bp, 19 predicted proteins | sample MGYA00511681_ERZ772945 | MGnify/ENA primary metagenome ERZ772945 (study PRJEB29015, sample SAMEA2737943) | human oral metagenome | biome: human oral; feature: human-associated habitat; material: dental | place: China | collected 2143 ...
ACGGGGCTGCAAAGTTATGTGAATAGCCGTCAGTTGAAAGACTATAAAGCAAAATCCAATCAACAAAAAAATTTTCAAGAATAAAAGAAAGAAGTATCAGCATAAATAACTACATTTGCAGTCGTGCACTTTCGTTTGACAACGTACAATTATGCTGTAAATATGCTTCAAAAAGCAATTGACAACAAGATTCCAGGGTTGAATATACAGGAACAATTATCTAAGATAAATGAAGCACTCTTCGGATATGGCTCATTTCAGTATAATACAGAAACAAATAAAGTAGAAGGGAATATTACACATAATTTAGATGAAGTTATTATATATGGTAAGAAAAGATAAAAAGGTTACTTGCTTCTTGATTTTAATTTTGGCAGCAATAGTCCCTATAAACAATTACGGCTATAAAAGATATCCATTATATCTACTTGCAGGACGAAAAGTAAAATTTTGGGAAAGGACAGACTGCGCTCGTGGAATTGCATTTTTCAGGGATTCAACATATAGAGAATATGTTGGAGAACAATTTTGGGAATTCAATAGTCAACAAGATATGTTTCGAAAAATATACATTGTAAAAGATGGGCTATTGGAGTTCTATTATGATATAAATCCTCTGCACCCCTTTGACTCTGCTAAGATAATAAAACTAACAACAGATTCGTTAATCCTCTTGCAAAACAATAGTAGACTCATATTTGTAAGAGCTAAAAATAAAAGAATAAAAACAAATCCTCACTCTACCCTGCAACAGAGTAAGTTTGATACAATCTTGAGACCTAATCATATAAGAATAAAACAAGCTGTGTATAAAAGATGAAAAATCAAAATTGTAAATCAGCCAGATGGCAAAGATATAGGAATGTGGATTGGTCACATGAATGGAAAATACTATAATTCCTATAGTGGTGAGTTTAAAGCTCGTGGAGAGTTAAGGCCAGGAGCAAAAGGCTTTGATTATTATACATTGTGGGATAAATTCAAACTATTTATTAAAAGTAAATGAGGAAAATACAACATTATCTATCAGCTTTGTTGTTTCTCTTTATAGGATACACAGCCTGTAAATTAGTAGAAAAGTGCTTACGACCAAAGATAACTTTTCCACAAGGAAGTTCGAGTAAGGCACTTATCCTGCAGGAAGAAGGGTTTTTAAATGGAAAAGAAGAAACAGAATTCTTCTATACAACATTGTCTGGCTATTACAAAAAGTTAGATATATCACGTGGAGAGTCACTTGGTTATGATATTCTCGCAGCAAATAAATATCACTATGGTATGGGATATCCCAATGTATATGATATTATCTCCGAGATACAAATTATGACTCCTACAAATGATAGAAATACGATTTTTTTACTTCATGAAATAGCTTTAGACTTTCTAATTCGCGGAAGTAAGGTAGGAAAAGGTGGGTGCGCAGGAATTCTTCATGGACTTTATGAAGATGGTGAGGAATTCTATAATCCTTACATAGATAGTGTTGTCGTAAATTACAAATAAAAACTTCAATATGAAAAGGGTTCCACTCAAATATCTCCTTCCCTTCTGTCTTTTAGTAGGAGCAGGTATTAATGCAAATTCTTTACTTCGTAGCACAGAAGTACAGTATCATGACATTATTGATGCTTCGTCATGGTGGCAAAAAAAAGCAATTATAGAAAATGGTGATACTACTGCTTATCAGCATGTGATAGATTCTATTCTGATAAACAAAAGGGTACCTAAAGTAAACGGCTTTTATTATGCTTTTCTCATGGCTACTAAGTACAAATATATACCAGCTAACTATGATGCGTATTATTGCCTAAAGAATGCATACCAGCATTTTGATTCTTTAGATGCCAACACACGTTATATGGCTTTGTTCTTTTTGAGAAGGGGTGCGAAGTTGGGGGATCCGAGATGCAAAAGTGTAATAAAAGAAAACAGGGGTTTGGGGATATATAAATAATATAAGTACATATTATTATGTAGCAGATTATAAAATACGTGAGTTCGGGATAAGAAAATTGTCAAAAAAAGTTAGTAATCTCGCTAATCACCAAATATATAAATACTTATAATTCGTCGGACTCATGTTATATTAACAAATTGAGTTTACAGCAAAGTGGTTATATTTTTATTTATATAAGAATTTCTTGAGTAGTCCATAAATCACTTTCTTATGGTAATGTTTGGAAAAATAAGGTATTTTTATGTCGTATTATTAGGTATATTCGTGGATAATGCGTAAATTTGCGTCCCGTAATTTGCGAAAACAAAAACATAATATAAAAATAAAACAGCAAGATGAATATTTCATTTGAAATTGCAGACAAGGTGAATGGTCTGTTGACCCTCACTGTAGAAGAGGCCGATTATCAGGAGAACGTTGAAAAAGCGTTGAAAGACTTCCGTAAGAAGGCTAATTATCCTGGTTTCCGTCCAGGCATGGTTCCTATGGGACTGATTAAAAAGCAATATGGTGCATCGGCCAAGATGGATGCCATTAACAAGCTCATTGGTGAGCAGATTTATAAATATGTGCAAGACAACAAAATTCAAATGCTTGGCGAACCTTTGCAACACGAAGGTCAAGAGCCCCAAGATTTGGAAAAGCCTGCACCTTATACGTTCCAGTTTGATATTGCTGTGGCACCCGAATTCAGCATCGAACTCAATGGCCACAACAAGATTGACCATTACACCATTACGGTTGATGATGCGTTGATCGACCGTCAGGTCGACATGTTCGCTTCTCGTTTGGGCAGCTTTGAAAGCGTTGACAGCTATGAAGACAACGACATGTTGAAAGGCGATTTGCGCGAGCTCGATGAGAAGGGCAACACCAAAGAGGGTGGTTTGACCGTTGAAGCTGCATCGGTGATGCCCAATTACATTAAGAACGAAGCACAAAAGGCACTTTTCAATGGGGCAAAGAAGGGTGACATCATCACGATGAACCCTCGTGAGGCTTATGAAAACAATGCTGAGTTGGCTGCTTTCTTGAAAGTGAAGGAGGCAGAGTTGGACAACTACACGGGCAATTTTAGCTATCAGATTACCGACATTCAGCGCTATAAGAAGCACGCTGTAGATCAAGAATTGTTCGACAGAACGTTTGGTGAGGGCGAGGTTAAGAGTGAGGAAGCATTCCGTGAGCGAATTGCTGAAGGTTTGAAAGAACAGCTTTCGGTCGACGCCGACTACAAGTTTATTCAGGATATTCGCGCTTATTGCGAAAAGAAAGTGGGTGATTTGCAATTCCCCGATGCTCTTTTGAAGCGCATCATGCTGAACAATAATAAGGAACGCGGTGAGGAATTTGTGGAGAAGAATTATGCCAACAGCCTTAAAGAACTCACTTGGCGCCTGATTAAAGACCAGCTTGTGGCTGCACACAACATCAAAGTTGACGACAAAGACGTGTTGGAAGCTGCCAAAGAAACGGCTCGTGTGCAGTTTGCACAATATGGCATGAACAATGTTCCCGACGATTATGTGGAGAACTATGCCAAGGAAATCATGAAGAAACGTGAGAATGTGGATGGTTTAGTTGACCGCGCTTCGGACATCAAACTTTGTGAAGCATTGAAGAAAGTGGTGAAACTGAACGAGAAAGAAATCTCTCTTGACGACTTCAATAAGATGATGAGCAAATAGTTTTTTCGTAAAAAACTAACCCGATAAGAAAGGTTATCGACTTTTTTTATTATCTTTGTGTGAGTAAAGCACCATGCCGAGGCAAAACCATTGGCATAGTCTTTGCAAAAAGATAAGAGAAAAAGGTGGATAACCTTTATTTTTTTATACAAATGATCAGTAAAGGAAGAAGTATGAACAACGATTTTAGAAAATATGCTACAAAGCATTTAGGCATGAATGGTATGGTGCTTGACGATGTAATGAAGGCGCAGGCACAATATCTTAATCCTTATATTTTGGAAGAGCGTCAGCTCAATGTGACACAGATGGACGTGTTTTCGCGCTTGATGGCCGACAGAATTATTTTCTTAGGCACCGAAATCGACGACTATACGGCCAACACCATTTCGGCACAGTTGCTCTATTTGGACTCGGTAAACGACGCGGGCGACATCTCTATCTACATCAATAGTCCCGGCGGAAGCGTGACAGCCGGTTTAGCGATTTACGACACCATGCAGTTTGTGAGCAGCGATGTTGCCACCATTTGCACGGGTATGGCTGCTTCGATGGCTGCCGTTTTGCTGGTCTCTGGCCAAGAAGGTAAGCGCTCAGCCTTGAAGCATAGCCGCGTGATGATTCACCAACCTTTGGGCGGTGTGCAGGGACAGGCTTCGGATATTGAAATCGAGGCAAAAGAAATTCAAAAGTTTAAGAAAGAGCTCTACACCATTATTTCAGAACATTCGCACACACCTTTTGAAAAGGTTTGGCAAGACAGTGACCGTAATTATTGGATGACTGCTGAAGAGGCCAAGGCCTATGGCATGATAGATCAGTTGTTGGTGCGCAAGAAAGATGGTCCGGTTGGTAACGAAACGACAACAAATGGCGGGGAGAAATAAAAACATGGCAAAGAAAGTATGTAGTTTCTGTGGGCGCGGCGAGAACGAAGTTCCGTTGCTCATTACGGGCGTGAACGGCTATATTTGTGCCGACTGTGCGCGTCAGGCCTACGAGATTGTGCGCTCTGCCACACGCGCTTCGGGTGGCAGAATGGACGATTTCGAAGAGGAAGAAGTGATTGAAAAGCCCATTGACACTTTCGAATGGAAGAAAGTTCCCAAGCCTAAAGAAATCAAAAAATATTTAGATGAATACATCATTGGGCAGGATGAAGCCAAGCGTTTCCTGTCGGTGGCGGTCTACAACCATTACAAACGGTTGCAACAACCCATGGACGATGACGGGGTGGAGATTGAAAAAAGCAACATCATCATGGTGGGAACCACGGGAACAGGCAAGACCTTGTTGGCACGCACCATTGCAAAATTGCTGCAAGTGCCTTTCGCCATTGTCGACGCTACGGTGTTTACCGAAGCGGGTTATGTGGGCGAAGACGTGGAAAGCATCTTGAGCAGGTTGCTGCAAGTGGCCGACTATAATGTTGAAGCCGCACAACATGGCATTGTGTTTATCGACGAAATCGACAAGATTGCCCGCAAGAGCGACAACCCATCCATCACGCGTGATGTGAGCGGTGAGGGGGTTCAGCAAGGACTTTTAAAGCTGCTCGAAGGCACGATGGTGAATGTTCCGCCCAAGGGTGGCCGCAAACATCCCGATCAGGACTATATTCATGTGGATACACGCAACATTCTTTTCATCTGCGGCGGTGCTTTCGACGGCATCGAACGCAAGATTGCACAGCGACTGAACACGCGTGTTGTGGGCTACAATGCCGTGCAGAATGTGGCTAAGATTGATAAAGATAATCTCATGAAGTATGTGCAACCCACCGACCTCAAGGCGTTTGGTTTGATACCCGAGATTATCGGTCGTTTGCCCGTGCTGACCTATTTAAACCCGTTAGACCGCGAAGCTTTGCGCCGCATCTTGATAGAACCGAAAAATTCTATCATCAAGCAGTATGTGAAGCTGTTTGAGATGGACGGCATCCGCCTGTCGTTTGACGACGATGCACTCGATTTTATTGTCAACAAGGCGGTGGAATATAAATTAGGTGCGCGCGGTTTGCGCTCTATTGTGGAATCGGTGATGATGGATGCGATGTTTGAAATTCCGTCCGAACGAAAGAAAAAATTCACCGTTACGTTGGATTATGCTAAGAAGCAAATGAATAAATCGCATTTAAGACAATTAGATGTAACGGCCTAACAGCGGCGTGCGGGGCGATGGTTGCCGCCATTGTCCCCCCATGCACCCAAGGGCAGCACCCATCAAAGGTAATGAACTTATAGACAAACGCAACCTATGACAACGAACGCTAATCTTGCAAAGCAGTTGAAACATTATTTTGGTTTCGACCAATTTAAAGGTGATCAAGAGGCTATTATTCAAAATTTGATGGCCGGCAACGACACCTTTGTGCTCATGCCGACAGGAGGTGGCAAGAGCCTTTGCTACCAGTTGCCGTCGCTTTTGATGGAGGGCACCGCCATTGTGGTGTCGCCTTTGATTGCTTTGATGAAAAATCAGGTCGACGTGATGAACAGTTTGAGCGACGAACCTTGTTTGGCGCATTGTCTCAACTCGTCGCTTACGAAGACCGCTGTGCAGAAAGTGATGGACGATATTCGCAGTGGTCGCACCAAACTGCTGTATGTAGCGCCCGAGTCTCTGACCAAAGAAGAGACCGTAGCGTTTTTGCAAACCATCAAGATTTCGTTTTATGCCGTAGACGAAGCCCATTGCATTTCGGAATGGGGGCACGATTTCCGTCCTGAATATCGCAACATCCGCCCCATCATCAACCGCATAGGTAATGCACCTGTCATTGCACTCACGGCAACAGCTACCGACAAAGTGCGCAGCGACATCAAGAAAAGCCTCGGCATAGCTGATGCAAAGGAGTTTCGCAGTTCGTTCAACCGTCCCAACCTTTATTATGAGGTGCGGCCCAAAACCAACGACATTGACAAGCAAATCATTAAATTCATTCGGCAAAATGCTGGCAAGAGTGGCATCATCTACTGTTTGTCGCGCAAAAAAGTGGAGGAGTTGGCCGAGATTTTGCGGGCTAACGACATCAAAGCCGCACCTTATCATGCAGGTTTAGAGAGTGGTGTGCGTTCACAGACGCAGGACGATTTTCTCATGGAGCGGCTCGATGTCATCGTGGCTACCATTGCTTTTGGCATGGGCATCGATAAGCCCGACGTGCGCTTTGTCATCCACTATGACATCCCAAAGAGTCTCGAAGGCTACTATCAAGAGACGGGACGCGCAGGCCGAGATGGCGGCGAAGGGCAGTGTATCGCCTTCTATGCGCAGAAAGATTTGAAGAAATTAGAGAAGTTTATGGAAGGGAAGCCTGTGGCCGAGCAAGACATTGGCCGGCAGTTGTTGCAAGAGACGGCCGCCTATGCCGAGTCTTCCGTCTGCCGACGTCGCATGCTGTTGCATTATTTTGGCGAAGAGTATCCCTACGACAACTGCCATAATTGCGACAACTGTCTCCATCCCAAGGTGCAGATTGAAGCCGGAAATGCCTTGCTGATTGTCTTGCAGGCGGTGCGCGATTTGAAGGAAAAGTTCCGCCAAGAATATGTCATTGACTATGTGAAAGGGCGTGCCACCGACGACATTGTGTCGCATCATCATGACGAGCTTCCCTCGTTTGGTGCAGGCGAAGACGAAGATGCCAAGCATTGGAATCCCGTCATTCGGCAGGCCATCATTGCGGGCTACCTCCACAAAGACGTTGAGAACTATGGGTTGTTGAAGCTCACGGCCGCCGGAAAACGCTTTCTCAAGGCGCCCACCTCGTTTAAGATTGTCGAAGATGCCGAGTTTAATGGCGAATATGATGAGGAGGCCGACGACCCGACAGTCGTTGCACTCGACCCCGAACTCTATGCTATGCTCAAGGACTTGCGCAAGTCAATGGCCGCCAAATTAGGTGTCCCGTCCTATGTGATTTTCCAAGAAAGTTCGTTAGAGCAGATGGCAACCATCTATCCTGTTACCATCGAAGAGCTGCAACAGGTGCAGGGTGTGGGCGTGGGGAAAGCCAAACGCTATGGCGGCCCGTTCTTAGAACTTATCGCAAAGCATTGCCGCGACAACCAAATTGAGCGTCCGGGCGAGCTGCGTGTACGTACCGTGGCCAAGAAGAGTGCCACGAAAGTGAAGATTATCCAGAGCATCGACCGCCAATTAGCCTTGGATGACATTGCTGAAAGTTTGGGCATGTCGTTCGACGAACTGTTGGATGAGTTGGAAGCAATCGTGTATAGCGGTACGAAAATCAACATCGAATATTTCATCAGAGACATCATGGACGACGAACACATCGACGACATCTACGACTATTTCACCGAGAGTGAGACCGACGATCTGCGCGTGGCTGTGCGCGAATTGGGGGGCGATTACACCGACGAAGAGATACGTCTTGTGCGTATCATGTTTATCTCTGAAATGGCCAACTGATGCCTTTCCGCTCTTCATCGCGTGCCATTGTGTGCAAGTGGACGCGATGGCATGGCTGAAGGCCTAAAGCATTTGCTTGCCAACGTCTACGGTTATCGCTAAGACGCTTCTGATGAAAGGATATTTCTGACGCATCATTTCATAATCGGGGCCCGAAGTGAGAAACTTTGCACGCCCTTCTATGCGGAAGCCTGTGCCCTGGTAGCTGTTGAAGCCCTCGACGTCGCGTGTTCCTAATGCGAGAAGAATGCGGTTGTTCACCTCGACATTGGCTTCGGTCTTCTTCATTCCGGCCGCGGGAATGAGAATTCTTTCATCATCAGTCACCACTAAATAGCTGTTCCAGGTGCACGTCAAGTGGGGCTCTGTATGCCCCCACGACACGATTGAGACGACACCTTCATGGCGAATAACATCGAAAAACTTTTTTGTAAGCATTTTAATTCTTTATTTTGTTAAACAGGTGGGCAAAGGTACGAAATAAAAGGGAGACTCTGCTGCCGTTGCTTTGGTAATTTGCCGGCTGAAAATCGTTTCCACGCCATGCGGCGACGATAAGGTGATAGCGATATAGTTCCTGCGCCGGACGGCGATAGGAAACGCCTTTTTCAAAAGGTAAATGATAAGGTTGTTAACAAAAAAAACAACGGGCTGTTGTGTTTTGTGCCATTTTTCTTTTAACTTTGCGAGACTTATTGGCCACGCGTGACAGAAGATGCACGATATCTTCTTTGCCGAGCCGCCTATTTTAATATGCTAACACAACATCAACATGCAAAAAATGCTTCTCCTTTTTGTCCTCTTCATGGTGCAGACCGTGCACGGACAAACCCTGTCGGGCACCGTTTCTGACACGCATCATGCCCCCATTGCCTTTGCCAACATCGTGGTGTTATCGCCCGACGACTCCACTTTCGTCAGCGGAACCACCAGCCAAGCCGACGGCTCCTTCACACTCACTTCCATTCAGAAGGGGCAACTGCTCAAGGTGTCGTGCATCGGTTACGAGCCGTTCACAACCATTTATGGCGGCACATTGCCACTGCACATCACCCTTGCCGACGCAACGAAGCTGCTCAGCGAAGTGGTTGTGAAATCGAAGCGCCCGCAGACGCAATTCAAAGGCGAGGGCATGCTGACCACCATTGCCGGCAGCCTCTTGGCCAAAACAACCTCCATGGAGCAACTGCTTAACAACATTCCGCAGGTTTCGGCACGCAACGGTACCCTTGAAGTGTTTGGACGCGGCACGCCCGAGGTCTATATCAACAATCGAAAAATGCAAGACAACAACGAGCTGACGCGCCTTCAGCCCAGCGAAATCAAAACCATTGAGGTGATTACCAACCCCGGTGTGCGCTACAATGCGCAGGTGAAAAGCGTCATCCGCATCACCACCAAGAAGCTCTATGGCGAGGGGTGGGGCATTGATGCGCAAACCAGCGTGGGCATCAACGACCAAACGCGCACCAGTGGAACCGAGGCTGTGAACCTCAATTATCGGCAAGCCAAGTGGGAACTGAGCGCCACCCTCTCGGGCAACTACAGCCACCGACCCGACGACAAAGACTTTTCGCAACACACCTTCTTGGCCGACACGTGGCAACAAGACACGCATCTCACCCAGGAATACACCAACATCAGCCACTACACGCGCTTGGCCGGCAGCTATCTCTTCAGCGTCAACCACACCCTTGGCGCCAGCATCAGCTATTTTCGCTACGCACGCAACCACGGCGAGGGCGACATGGCCACCACCTCGTTGAAAAACCAACTGCCCATCGACCAAACCGCCATGCACTATTCTGCCGCCGAACGCCCGCAAAACGCCTCATCCAACGTCTATTATGTGGGCAAAATCGGCAAAGTCAGCATCGACTTCAACACCGATTTCTTTTGGAGCGGCAGGAAAAGTCAGATGTATAACCACGAGTGCTACACGCCCACCGGCATGCCGACAACCGAGGATTGGGTGAACTCCGACCGTCGCGTCTACGCCCGTTTGCTGGCCTCAAAGCTCGTGGTCGCATGGCCTTTATGCAGCGGCAAATTGACCTTGGGCAGCGAATATTCCACCTCGAAACGCAAGAGCCGATACACCTTGCTGCCCCAACATTTGGTTGACAACGAGCAAAGCCGCATTCGTGAGAACATGACCTCGGCCTTTTTCGACTACAACCGCAACTTCGGCAAGCTCTATCTGCAGGCCGGACTGCGCTACGAATACATCGATTTCAACTACTACGCCCACGGCATCTATCGCCCTGCGCAAAGCAAAAACTATGGCAAATGGTTTCCCTCGTTGACCCTTTCCATGCCCGTGGGCACCACCGAAATGCAACTCACCTATGCCACCGACATCAATCGCCCCACCTATGAGCAGTTGCGCGAGGGCATACAATATGACAACCGCTACACCTACGAGGCGGGCAACCCCTTTTTGCAGCCCACCATCAGCCGCAACCTGGGCTACGCACTGTCGTGGAAATGGCTTTTGTTCAACGCCCGGTATGCCCACGTGAGCGACGACATCTACGAGTTCTCGCGCATTTATCGCGGCAATCCGCAGCTGCTGCTCAACCAGCCCGAGAACGTTGTGGGCTACAACCGCTTGCAAACCAGCCTCAGCCTGCGCCCGAAATGGGGCATCTGGTCGCCGCGTTTCGAGGCATCGCTCAGCAAGCAATGGATGCACCTCGACATCCACGAGGGCGCGCTGCCCAATCATCCTGTGGCCAGCTTCCGACTCAACAACGTGCTGGATGGAAAATGGGGCACGTTTTCGCTCTTCACCACGCTGCGCACCCGCGGAAACGAAGGCAATGTGTTCTATTGCAAACCACGGTGCACCATCGACCTTTCGCTCTACAAAGCGTTGCTCCAGCAGCGCCTCTCCCTGCAATTCTATGCCTCCAACCTCTTCCATACGGGCAAGGACAGCTATGAGTTCTACAGCGGAACGGCAGTCACCACGCGCGTGACCGAATTTCCATCTACCGCCTACTGGCTGACCGTGCGCTATCGTTTCAACACCACCAACAGCCGATATAAAGGCACGGGAGCCGGCCAATCGCAGCGCAACCGCATGTAGCGCCCGGCGTTCATCGGCGAAGTTGCCGCCACGAACGGCCTGCCCCGTCACCACCCCTCACGCCATCTTCGCGCTTCACCCCACACACATCGGGGGCGGGAATGCATCGCGCACTCCCGCCCCCTTGTTTTCTATGAAATCATATCGATGAAAATACTTGGAAAAGCATTATGCTTTCGGCGTCACCGTGGCATCGCCTTGCCCGCCGTCAGGGCTCTTCTCCTTGTCGGACGCGTCATCGCCGCCAGCGTCTTTGCCTTTGCCCGACGCATCGTCGCCTTTGCCACCATCGCCGCCTTTGTATAGTGAGCTGGCGTCGCCTTTGCCACCATCGCCACCTTTGCCTGATGCGCCGCCGTCGCCCGGTTTTTCGTCCTTGGGTTTCAGTGTGGCCGAGCCGCTGCCTTTTGCGCTGGGTTTCGTCTTAACAAACACCAGTTCACCACCCACGAGCCGTGCCCACAGCGTCTTACCCGTGCTGGCCATGCGTAGTTCGTAGCGCAGTTCGTAGTTGCGGATCAAGGTGCGTCCCGTGAAGGACAGGTCGCCCGCAGCGTGGCCCGTCTTTGCAGCCAACGCCGGCAGCAGCGGGTCGATGCGCCGGTGGTTGCTCTCCAACTCCATCTGCTTGGCAATAGCCTGCTGCGCCTTGCTCGATTTGCGGCTCGTGGCATAGCGGGCGAGCATGGCGTTGAGGTTGTCCACGAGCGTGGCAATCATCTGTTTGTCGGCCACGGTGGTGGCATAATAGAAGGCCGCCTCGATGTTGCCGCGCACCTCATAGAACTTTTCGTCGGTCAGCGGGCGCACCGCTTTGGTCGACGTCAGCCCCGATTTGTCGGTATCGTTGATGCGTTTCAGCTCTAACTGTTCAAACTCCTCGTTGGTGGTTTTCAGCATCGCGATGACCGTCGTCAGCCCCAATGCGGCCGTGTCGGCAGGCTGTTTCGCCAAATCCATCAACAGCCCGTTCACAAGCAGGCTCTCGGCCTGCAACATCTCCCGTTGAATGCCTTTGTAGGAGTCCATGATGGGCACGAGCCGCTTGGCCGGTTCGCGCAGCACTTCCACGGGCGAGCGGCGGTTGTTGCGGACGGCCGAGAAGAGCTGCGAAAGGAGCGCGTCGCGGTCGCCGTCCAACCGCCGCATCTTGGCCGTCAGCTCCTTGTCGGGCTGCGCGTTGTTCTGCTCCACTTCCTGCGCAATCAAGTCGTTCCAAGCCTTGAGCAACTCGTCGGTGAGATGCAGTTTCTGCTTGTCCTGCGCTGCAACCAAGCTGTAGAGTTGTTGATGCAATTCGCCATGCATTGCGCTGGTGTGCGCTGCGATGGCTCCGGTCACCCGCACGTAGCGGGGAGTCATTTCTTTTGTTTTTTTCATTTCTTATTATTGTTAAAAGTTTGCGCCGATAGCGACGCTAAGTGTTTGTTTTTGCAAAAGGTGTCCGTCGAACATCGTTTTCTCAGGTCCAATCACAAAAGGTAGCGTAAAAGTACGCTTTTTTGCGCATCAAACCAAAATATAAGCACAAAAATTGCCGATTTCTTCTATTTTTTTATGTTTTTAGTGCAGCAGCGAGCAGCTCGCCACGACTATACACTTGTGTTTATGATGCGGCGAACTGTTCGCCGCGACTATACACTTATGTTTGTGACACGGCGAACTATTCGCCACGACTATAACATTATGTTTGTAACGCAGCGAACTATTCGCCGCGACTATACAATCATGTTTGTGACGCGGCGAACTATTCTCCACGACTATACACTTGTGTTTGTGACGCAGCGAACTATTCGCCACGACTATACACTTATGTTTGTGACGCGGCGAGCTATTCGCTACGACTATACACTCATGTTTATGACGCGGCGAGCTATTCGCTACGACTATACATTCATATTTTTGACGCGGCGAACTATTCGCCACGACTATATACTTATGTTTGTGATGCGGCGAACTGTTCGCCGCGACTATACACTTATGTTTGTGACGCGGCGAACTGTTCGCCACGACTATACATCTATGTTTGTGACGCGGCGAACTATTCGCCACGACTATATACTTATATTTATGACGCGGCGAACTATTCTCCACGACTATAACATTATGTTTATGACGCGGCGAACTATTCGCCGCGACTATAACATTATATTTGTGACGTAGCGAACTGTTCGCCACGACTATAACATTATGTTTGTGACGTGGCGAATAGTTCGCCACGACTATTATACTATATTTACACAGTAGCGAACTATTCTCCGGCAATTTTATGATACGAACCGTACGAGAAATGGTAGGGGCGGCGCCTGTGTGCCCGCCCGAACGTCCGCGCAGCGGCGTTTCCATGCGTAAAAGACACATTCCCATCCGTAAAGGAGGCGTTTCCATCTGCAAAAGACACATCCACATCCACAAAAGCGGCGTTTCTATTCATAAACAATGTTTGCTCACACCAAAACATGTTTGTGTATTTGCCGACGGATGCGCCCTTGTAGGGCGACGCGGGCGGGCACACAGGCACCGCCCCTACCAGCCTCCATCAAACCCCTCTACCACACAATCTTCCTCATTTTAGTCCGTCGGCGGGCACCTCGCCAGCAATCTTTCCTCGTTTTTGCCCATTGGCAGAGGCTCCGCCGCATGCGAAACGGGGCGGAACGGCGCGGCGGCACATAAAAATTGGGGCGATGGCTTGGGGCGTTGGCCGAGATTGTTTACTTTTGCAGCATCAACAACAGTTTACAAAGATGAAATTAGTGAAGCCCAAGAAGAACTTGGGACAGCATTTCCTGACGGATTTGACGATTGCGCGGCGCATTGCCGACACGGTGGACGCCTGTCCCGCGCTGCCCATCTTGGAGATTGGCCCCGGCATGGGCGTGCTCACGCAGTTTTTGGTGACGAAGGGACGCGAGGTGAAAGCGGTGGAAATCGACCGCGAGTCGGTGGTGTTTCTGCATGCCAACTATCCGCAGTTGCGCGATAACATCATCGGTGAGGACTTTTTGCGCATGGATTTGTCGACTGTCTTCGGTGGGCATCCTTTTGTGCTCACGGGCAATTATCCATATGACATTTCGTCGCAGATTTTCTTTAAAATGCTCGACTACAAGGAGCTGATACCCTGCTGCACGGGCATGATTCAGCGCGAAATGGCGCAACGCATCGCCGCGCAGCCCGGCAGCAAGGCCTATGGCATTCTGTCGGTGCTCATTCAGGCGTGGTATGATGTCGACTATCTGTTCACCGTCGACGAGGGCGTGTTCAATCCACCGCCCCGGGTGAAAAGCGGCGTCATCTGCATGCGGCGCAACGGTGTGGCGCAGTTGGGCTGCGACGAACGGCTGTTCAGGCGCGTGGTGAAAACGGTGTTCAATCAGCGACGCAAGATGCTGCGCGTGAGCCTCAGACAGCTATTCGATAAAACGTCGATGCCGGCACCCCATTTCTTTGCCACCGACGAGATGACGCTGCGCCCCGAGCAGCTCAGCGTGGCACAGTTTGTGGCGCTCACCAATCTTGTGGCGCCCCACGTGCGGCCGTAGCCGAAAAGATGCGGAATATTTTGTGGAAAGCATTGGAAGATTAAAAATTAATCTCTAATTTTGCGGAAACGAATTTTAAAACTACCGATATGTTAGACGTTAAAGCAACACTGAGCGACGCGCAAGAGCGCATGGAAATGGCGGCCATGTATTTGGCCGATGAGTTAACCCACATCCGGGCAGGCAGGGCCAACACGGCTATTCTCGATGGCGTGAAGGTGGAGTCCTATGGCTCGAAGGTGCCGCTGAATCAGGTGGCCAACATCTCGACGCCCGATGCGCGCACCATCGCTATCCGTCCGTGGGACAAAAAGGCCATCAAGGACATCGAGAAAGCCATCATGGACAGCGACGTGGGCATCACGCCCGAGAACAACGGCGAGGTGATTCGCCTCGGCATTCCGCAACCCACCGAGGAACGCCGCAAGGAGTTGGTGAAGCAGTGCAACAAGATTGGCGAACGCACGAAGGTTGAGGTGCGCAATGTGCGTGGCGAAGTGAAAGACAAACTCAAGAAAGCCATCAAGGATGGGCTGTCGGAGGACTTGGAAAAGGATGCCGAGAACGACTTGCAGAAGGTGCACGACAAATATATCAAGCGCATCGACGACTTGCTGGCCGAGAAGCAAAAAGAAATCATGACGGTGTAAGTGCAGCGCTTGAAAGGATTAGTCATTAAAAATACGGGCAGCTGGTACACGGTGAAAACCGATGACGGCCGCACGGTGGAAAGCAAAATCAAAGGCAATTTCCGCCTGAAAGGCATTCGCAGCACCAACCCGGTTGCCGTGGGCGACCGTGTGGAGATTGCCGTGAATCAAGAAGGGACGGCGTTCATCACGAGCATTGATGAGCGCCGAAACTATATCGTTCGTAAGTCGCAGAACCTGAGCAAACAAAGCCATATTCTGGCCGCCAACGTCGACCAGGCGGTGCTCGTCGTCACGGTGAATTATCCGCAAACGAGCACCATCTTCATCGATCGCTTTCTGGCATCGGCTGAGGCCTACAGGGTTCCGGTGGTGTTGGTGTTCAACAAGACGGACAGGCTCTCGCCCGACGAGCGGCACTATCAGCAGGCGGTTTGCCAACTCTACGACACCATCGGCTATGCCTGCTACGAGATTTCGGCAGCCACCGGGCAAGGCGTCGACCAACTCATGCCGCTGCTGAAAGATAAAATCACGTTGCTCAGCGGCAATAGTGGGGTGGGGAAGAGCACGCTCATCAACAAAATCCTACCGCATGCCAATCTCAAGACGGCTGAAATCAGCGACGCACACAACACGGGCATGCACACCACCACCTTCAGCGAAATGCTCGCTCTGCCCGAGGGGGGCTATCTCATCGACACGCCGGGCATCAAAGGCTTCGGCACATTCGATATCGAGCCCGAAGAACTCACGAGTTATTTCCGCGACATCTTCCATTTCGCGCGCGATTGCAAGTTTAGTAATTGCACCCACACCCATGAACCGGGATGCGCCGTTCGTCAGGCTTTAGCCGACCATTACATTGCCGAGAGCCGCTACCAGAGCTATCTCAGCATGCGCAATGATAAGGACGAAAACAAATATCGGGAGCCCTATTAACGGGCGTCCGCAGCAATAATCAGTTCATTTTTAATCAAGAAAGGATCGAGACATGAGTAAAGTAGCAGAGAATGTACTTCAGTTGGTGGGCCGCACGCCCTTAGTTGCACTGAGCAAATATTCGGCTTGGCGTGGAGTTGAAACGCCCATCGTGGCCAAGGTAGAGTATTTTAATCCCGGCGGCAGCGTGAAAGACCGCATTGCTTTGGCCATGATTGAGGCGGCCGAAGCCTCGGGTGAGCTGCAACCTGGCGGCACCATCATCGAACCCACCAGCGGCAACACGGGCGTGGGCTTGGCATTAGTCGCCGCAGTAAAAGGCTATCGACTGATTCTCACGATGCCCGAAACGATGAGCGTTGAGCGCCGAAACTTAGTGAAAGCCTATGGAGCCGAAGTGAAACTTACCGAGGGAAAGGCGGGCATGAAAGGCGCTATCCGTGCCGCCGAAGAGCTGAAAGCCACGATTTCCGGTAGCATCATCTTGGGACAGTTCACCAATCCGGCCAATCCCGAGCGCCATTATGCCACTACAGGCCCCGAGATATGGCGCGATACCGACGGGGAAGTGGATGTTTTCGTTGCGGGTGTCGGCACAGGTGGCACCGTTTCGGGTGTGGCGAAATACCTGAAAGAGCAAAATCCCGAGGTGAAGATTGTGGCCGTCGAACCCAAAGAGTCGCCCGTCTTGAGCGGCGGTGCCAGCGGTCCTCACAAGATTCAAGGCATCGGAGCAGGCTTTGTGCCCGAGACGTATGATGCAAAGCTCATCGATGAGGTGGTGCAAGTAGCCAACGATGAGGCGATTCTTGCCGCCCGCCAATTAGCTAAAACCGAAGGCTTGCTCGTGGGCATCTCGTCGGGTGCGGCTGCCTTTGCGGCTGCAAGTGTGGCGCTCCGCCCTGAAAATAAAGGCAAACGCGTGGTCACCTTGCTGCCCGACACCGGCGAACGCTATCTCTCCACCGTGCTCTATGCGTTTGATGAATACCCACTGTAAACGCGTGACGGGCGCATAGCGTGTCGGGATTCCTATGCCTTACGCAGCTTGTATTCCGCGCAAGAGTGCAGGAATTTCTATACTTTGCGCAACCTCGCCGCTTGTAACGCACCTATCATAAAGCTAAGGGTTAGCTTCCTCTTTTGTGGAAACTAACCCTTTCTTCTTTCCTTTCGGCGACGTTGCCTCGCCATGCGCCACGCCTTGCAGGAGTCAATCACAGTGTTTGTGGTAGATGTCCCACAACGTATCCGAGAATCCCCATCCGCAGTCGGTCGCATTCAACATCCGTTTGATGCGCGGTTCAAACGTTTCAAGCAAACCAAACTCCACGATACACTTCATGGCTTTATCGAAGTTGTTTTCGAGTGCGGTGTAATATTGCTCCCACATATCGCCGAAGGTCATCGTGTGTTCACATCCCGTTTCGATGTAGAACAGCATGAGGTCGGCCAAATCGTAGGGTAGCGGTTTCATTTTCTTGAAATCGGATATAGCCTTTCGGCAAGTTGCAAACGAAGGGTTTTTAGGTAATCCGCGTGTGGGAAAGAACTCTTGCCGGATGATGTGCTTGAAATGTTCGCACTCATCCTTGCTGTTTGGCTCAGCATAAAAATCCAAATAGCGTCTTGCCTCTTTGCTGGCATCATAAAGTGTCATCACCACCCTGATGATATTCTCTTTGGGCAGACCCTCAAGTTTCTTCCTTAATTTTGCTTTTCCCATAAAGTTGTTGTTGAATAAGTCCTTGTTTGTGTAGACCAAGTTCTTGCTTCTGTTGTCCAAGTTCTTGCTTATATTGTCCAAGCTTCGTTTGTGTTGGACAAGTCATGATCTGTGTTGAATAAATTTTATTTCGGTTGGCTAACTGTGCACCTTCCTTTATTGTAAGGCACAATGAGCCACACGGCGGAATGTCTCTGCAAAGATAGTCATTCTCCCCGACATATTCCACCTTTCCCCCTGCAAATTACACGTAGAACAACCATTATGTTTCAACCATTATGTTTCAACCATTATGTTCCAAACCAGTCATTTGCTATCCCTACAAGCATTTGCAGTAAACAGCAACCTATCTTCTTTACTATCGAAATAGTTCTACTTTACCTCTTCTAACATATCCTATACTGATTATCAATAACTTACATTTGCGTGGTACAAAAATGTTTCCTCAATTTAAGTAGTATTGATTAGTAGACATCTTGGATGTTATCATTATAATTACTCAATCTATCTATGCCTGAGAACTCCTTCTGCATCTCGATTTTTTTCGATGTCAATTTGTTTCTTTAAGTCGGTCAACATCTTAACAGACCAGGTCCTAACCTTTTCCGAATGATTATTTGATAGTCCTTCTATACACTTAATTTGCTTCTCATAAAGTGGCACAATAGATCCAACAAAGCTGAAAGATCCCATATTGCAAGATAGAGCGGTTAAAACACCTTCTTGTTCTCCGTACAAGTCAACAAGCTTAAGCACAATATCTGAGAATCCGTTCTCTCCATAAAGAGGAATCATCAGCATGAGCCGCTTTGGAGCGACCGTAGGATACTTTGCGCACCAATCTAACAATGCACAACTATGATCTGTTTGGAATAAAATACCAACTTCATCCTTATAACTCGCCATAGAACCTAAGATTGATTTCAACTTGTAATATAGCATATACCTTTCGTCTTTGCAAACGAGAGCTTCTGACAAATCATGCCAAACCTCATTAAAATACTTGCCAATTAACAACCTCATACAATCCTCTACATTATAATTTTTATAATATAAGTCGTTCGAATGTTCTATGAGGAGTAAGATTCTGCGCATAATCTCCTTCGCAAAAGCTGAGTTAGCATCATTTTCAAGTATCTTATTTATGATATGCCAATAATCATCATCTTTTGCCAGTTCACTAAACGAATCTAATCTTTTGGTTATTTCGTCCTCAATGAATCTACGTACTTGTTTCATGTTATTCTTCATTCCACCCCATAATAGCATCATAGCTACCATATGGATAAGCGTATTGAAAGACTGTGGCAGACTTGCGATACGTTGAAATAGGTATAGGATATCCTCCTCAGTATACTTACCAAATGATATATATCGCCAAAAGTGTTCATATTCGCTAACCTCCGCTTTCTGCTCTTTAACCATCTGATACAAGGCCTCAGGATAAGGATCGCTAAAATTATAGTTTCTTACCGCCACACATGCGAACAGAACAGATTTTCTTTCTAAAGCGGCCATTACTCCAAATGCTATTTCAAAAACCTCTTCATTAACTTGTCTGATAAAATCAACAAATATCGAAAAGTTATATTTATCCAGCATTTTGAACGATTCTATAGAGTTGCAAATAAAAACGTTCTGAGCATCTTTATCCATAGAGTTTGCTACTACGCCACCAAATATATTACTATGGTAAGCATCGAACGAGTATATTTTCTTGAGAACATCAGTAGTATACAGTTTATGGTCAGACGCCATTTCTTTTGCCAACTCTTCATAATCTTTATTATTACGATCAATTATCTCCTCATAGTTAAACTTGTCTGATACCCATCTATTCTTCTTTTCAACCTGTGAGAACCTAAAGAAGAAATCATTATTACTAAGCTGGGATATCATTTCCTCCATATCCGCACGTAGTTCATCTGTTAGTCTTATTGCCTTATGATGTAGAACAAAACGGATAGCATCAAGCATGTTATCCCAGGAGCCTTTTTTCAACTCTGCTATTTTTTGTATGCAGTTCATTGCGCTACTGCCATAACCAGCTTCGCATAAGCATCCCAAATTACTCTCAAGTATCTTACAACTTTTCTCTAACAACGTAGGAGTTTCCTCAACAAGCACCATCAATAAATCCAGACATCCATGAATATACTCAGATATCTCTTTGTATGTTTTTGGCTGATAGTTTGTCAGTCTCTCTGTTCCCCTCTGTTCTGAGCCTCCCCAAAATATGAAATCCCTTGTTCTCAAAGCACGACCTAATGCACTCATTAACAGTAACTGCCTTTCCTTATATTGCGTCTGTCTTTGAATAAACAGAAGTCTTTGTTCCAATGTTGCTGCAGTTGCAGGCAGATACAATGGGAATAATGCGACAAACTGACCGGTAGCATTATTGCTTATATGTTCATTCTCGGCCATAGCCAAGAGCAGCATCATCTCTGCACCTTTGTTGAAAGTGCGTGGTTCAAAACACAATTTTTCTATTGACCAGACCAAGTTTCTACGACCTTTGTCTATCAATCTTAAATCATCAATACTAGAACTACCAATTACGCTCCACAGGCAATCAGCCACAGCATCTGGATTCACCTCCACGAACGAGCGGAAGAGTCGTGAACCCAAGTCTGTGTTAATCACTTCCGCATTTCCAAAAGGGCTATTCTCACCAAGGAGCTTGTCGAGCATCATACAGGCCTTTTCATTATGCCCCATATATCTAAATTGATCAGCAAACGAGTTTGTTAGAGGTTTTGCGATGTCCGACTCTTGTATAGCTTTGATTACAGCCAACAATCTTCTATCAGAGCACTGCTCAATCCATTCGCTGATAAGATACAACGCAATTGGTGTAGGTCTAATGCCGACAAGCCTCCCTTTTCTCTCAATTATTTTTCTTTTCAGGTATTTCTGCACAACCTTATCAAAGTCTTGTACTATCATCTCGCTATTCTTATCAACATTTGTGATACACTTTGTAGTGGCAACAAACTCCAATTCCTTGTGTAAGTCATCTTCAAATCCGATGTAATCAAAGAGAGAGAGAGTTCTCATTATTTCTCGGTCTTCTGAGTTTTCGTTAGTATCAAGTATTTTATTCATCAATGCAGCATCGCTTACTACTCCAATAGGTTCTCCGTTTCTTAATCCTTCAACCAACAGTTGTGCCATCATCGGTATGCCTCCGGCGAAATCCAATAACTTTTCTTTATCTTCTGGTTTATAAAATTTCGAGAATCTCTCTATGATTTTTTTAACAACAGCGTTAAGCTCTTTCTGTAATCTTAAAGGGGTCGAGAATGAATTGCTATTCTCGTCTGGCTCATTATAAATTGTTATTATTGGATTTGAAGCATGATTTGATTTCTTTATTCGAATAATCCTGTCATGAAGAGCTATATCACAATTATCAAGTATTAAAACCATCTCCTTATAGTGTTCAAACATAAATGGCAGCTTTTCAAGAATTAACTTGTTATTGTTAGTCTGGCAATCTATGTAAGCATATAAATACTTAACATTATTATTATTAAAGGCTTCCATAACCATACGCGTTTTTCCTAATCCAGAAAGACCACTAATGCGTAAATTCTCCTTATTTCCTTTTATTTTTTCAAGATATTGTTCAAGTCCATCTTGAATATATCCACCATCAAAGCCCGAAATAGATTTATGGCTTTCCCATGTCAGAAAAGGTTTAATGTCTTCTCCTAGATGAAATACAGCTTGCTCTGCACATTCTCTTATGGCTACTGTTAGATTTTTAATGAAATTTGTTCGTTCTTTACCATACTTATCTTTAAGCGTTTTATCATTATATTCATCTAACCTGAATGTTATAGGGAAGCGCCTTCCTCTCATGTCAGCAGGCATTAAATTTACATCTGTATTTGGATCTCCGAATTTAGTATTTGACACACAAAATCCTTGATATTCCATAAAATCTCTACCAAGAAAACGAGAATACTCATTAAGAACATTCGGATTAGGAGTTATCTTATACTTTATTTTGAAAATCTTCTTATAGATTTTTGTAAACCAATTCTCTTGATTAATAAATGTGAAGTCTCCTATAAATATATGACATTTTTTAATACGTTCTTCAATTTCAGGAATAATTTCAGAAGAACCTGAAATACCTTTAACCCCTTCTTGGTATCCAATATTTACATATTTCAATTCTTTATTTACATTCTTAATAGCTGTTTGAATACACTCTTTAATAAATATTTTTTGTTGTAACTTCTTGGTGTCAGAATCTGATTGCCAAGAAAAAAATAATTTTAAATCCATATATTATAAGTCTAATTGATATAAGGTAAATGTGGCTTATGGTCAAAAATATAATCAACCTAAATCACAAATTAGCTCTTTTATATAAAATACCATTTATCGTATTTGAAAGTTGTGCTTTCTCTTGAACTGTTGGAACCATAGAAAATGCTACTCTGCATAAGTTTGTAGAACAATAAGAAAAACAAAGTTTGAGTTTATTGATAGAATTGCGCCTCATCTTATGAATTACTCATTTTGCTCATAATAATATGAATAATCAATACCTTTCATAAACATTTCTCGGTCATCAATTTTTGTAGTGAGTGCTGGCTGTACCAAAGCCTTGATGTGTGCGCTGTCAGCTACACTTTCACGCATGGCAGACAGATAATCGTTCTTATCTATTTGGCTCCAATCCACACTCCGTTTAAGTGAACGCTTCAGCATAAGGTCAAGCCAAATGCGAGTGCTACGACCGTTGCCTTCCATAAATGGATGCGCTACATTCATTTCAACATATTTGTCCATTATCTCATCAAAAGTAGTTTCGGGCATTCGTTCTATTGTTTGCAGGGTTTCAGGGAAGTGCATACAATTAGCAAAGGTAAAACCACCTTTTGAAATATTTTTGGTACGGATTTGTCCTGCAAAGTCATACAATCCTCCAAAGAGATAAGCGTGTATCTGTTGCAGACACTTGATACTGCCAGGTTCTGCCGTTTGCAAGATGCCACTTTCAAAGAGTTGATATGCTTTCTTCTTGCTCTGTCCATCAATGGTGTTGTCGCTGTAGGTAAACCAATCAAGAAACTCATTAGCACGATTGTTGGGATAGTTCTTCGCCAATAATACAACACCTTCGCTATTGAGAACATCTGCCACACGTAGTTTTCCATCAGGTGCTTCAAATTTGAAGCCGTGAGTGGCACTCACGAGTTCAATGCCTTCTTGCTTTAACTTCTTTTTCAACCATCGCCAATAGTTACCAGCTTTAGTATAGTCTGGCTCGTTATTAATGGCACGAACAATGTCTGTTGCTGAAAACCACCAACAGTTTTGTTCCTCGTCCCACACCGCCCTAACTTCACGGTCGTTGAAAAAGCGGATAGATGTTTTATGTTGCTCCTTATGTTCTTCCATAAGCAGGTTCTTAGTTGCTACTCCAATGAGATAGCATCTTACAAAGATAGCAAAAAAATCTATATAAAGAATAATGGTGAGGCTTTTTTATAAAGAATACGATTTATGTTTTAGACATCAATAGACCTAACATAGTTTTGTTTTTAAGTTGCTGTCACTTTTAACACTTCGCATAAACAACAGATTATAAACTACTTATGGTGTATATGCAAGTGACAGTAGTGACAGCAACTTTGAATACTCATTCAGATAGCAACTAACAACTCAAGCTGGACTGACCAGACTATACTGCGTTGCTACGTACTGCAACCAAATACTCTGTGCCATGCGAAGAATGCTTGCTATGGAGATTCGGGATATTTGCAAGGACACGACCGAAATGGGAAAGACTTGTTAGGTTCAGCTGACTGCCATACCGTTTACGGAGTAGGCTAAAAATGGAAGCTGCAGTCATATAAGCACCCTTGGTCAAGTCTTTAGAAATAGAGAAACTATCTAAAAAGAGAGCTTCGGCAGGGGTACGTTGTTGATATTGCACGTTATTCTCCATAATATCCTGGGTATCAGCCTCATCAAACCAATAGCGTCTACCAGCCTCAAGTTCGGCAACAGCCTGTGCGTAGAGCTGTTCGTAGTCTATGTGTTCGGGCAAACGAATAGGACCTGTTAGTGTAACTGCTATGAAACGACGGCAACCACTGGGATCGCTAAAAACATCTGAAACGTTTGCCGTGGCAATGAAAGAGGCAATGCGTGGCAATGTAACTTGTTGCTGGCAATAAGGCTGACGGATTTTAATGTTTGCAAGCTGCATAACATTCTTTAAAAATCCGTCTTGCGTCTTTGCTGACAGCGTATTGAATTCATCAATATTAATCAGTAACGACTGTGTCATTGCGCGCAATGTATTCTGCTTCTCACTAATGATTAGATTATCGTTATATCCCCATTGCAACGCCTCTGGTAGAAGACGTTTACAGAAAGTAGACTTCCGATAGCCTTGTCGGGAGATAAGCAGCGGTGCCACACTGTTACCATGTGAGGTATCCAGCCCCATCCATTGTGCCACCATCGCAAGAAACCACGTGTGAAACCATTCTGCCCACCGTGTGTTATCATTGGGTACACAGTCTG
>ERZ772945.776-NODE-776-length-24541-cov-2.907171_pt1 | contig 24541 bp, 29 predicted proteins | sample MGYA00511681_ERZ772945 | MGnify/ENA primary metagenome ERZ772945 (study PRJEB29015, sample SAMEA2737943) | human oral metagenome | biome: human oral; feature: human-associated habitat; material: dental | place: China | collected 2143 ...
TACTTCCAGCTAGATAGACATTTGAAAATTGCCCCTTGAGAAGTTTTGCAAAAGCAATCCCAACACCACTAGTCGCTGCTCGAACCAGAACTCGATCTCCCTCTTCAATCTTGAGATTGAGATAAGAGCCAAATGCTGTATAGTAGGTTTCAGGCAGAGCGATTAAACTTTCCAAACCAAGCTCCGTCCTCACAGGATAAACCTGTTCATCTGGTAGCAAAACATACTCAGCATAACCACCATCAAAAGCGCGTCCCATTTCTCCCATGATGGAGATGACTTGCTGCCCGACCTGCAAATCGGGACAATTGGTCTCCTCTACAATTCCCACACATTCAATTCCTAAAATCCGTGGAAATTGAACGGACGGCGATAGTCCTTGACGAGTAAAAATCTCGCTATGGTTGATTCCAAATCCTTGCACCTTGACCAAGGTCCAACCTTCTTTAACAGTCGGTTTTGGAACTTCCACAACCTGCAGAACTTCTGGTCCTCCAGCTTCCTTGACAAGCACAGCTTTCATCTTAGTATCCCCTTTTAAAACTTTCCTCTGTTGGTCAATTTACCAACCTCTTAATAACTAATTGAATCTATTTTACTCCTCATTTGCTTTCTCTTTCAGATTAGCCAAAATTCTTTCTTGAAAGGCTTCAAACTGACGAATTTCTTCCTCAGTGAATCCTTTATAAAAAATTGCATCCAACTTTTGACTAACACGATAGCCAACTTCTTTCTGGGACGAACCAAGTTCAGTCAGAACGACATACTTCTTTCTCTTGTCTATTCCACATGGACTGATGGTAACCAGATTTTGCTCCTCAAGTTTCTTAATCATGCTTGTGAGCGTATTATTGGTCAATCCTGTCGCAAGTGCAATATCTGTCGCCGTAGCGCAACCCGTTTCACTCTTCCATAAGACAGTGAGAATCTTACCCTGCTCACTCCGATAAAGAGCCTCAGAATCCTGACTTAATAACTTTTGAAATAGCCGCCCATTCAATAAACGAATATGGTGGGCAACTAAATGACTATCTTTCATGACCTCTCCAATTTATTTCTATATAGAATTATATTTCATTGTAATACTTATCATTCCATCTGTCAATTATTTCGATTTAGAAATAATTTCTACCAACAAAAAAGACCTCCTACCTAAAGTAGAAGATCTCTAATCTTGATCAACTTAATCTGTCATTTCGGACACCAGTGTTCGATGTTCCAGTGGTAGACTGCACATAACTAGCAAGAAGATGAATCCTGACTGTATCCAGAAGAGAGCCAAGTCAAAAATTCCATGTACAGCGACTACTGTAAGGAAAGACAGATAAAGACCGATAATTGGTCGTTTGCCAGACTCCTGACTCATATCCATCATCATGTGAACCGGGATCACCGAAGAAATGGATAAGAGAATGGTTCCAATCAAACCATAACTTAAAATAGTATCGATGTAAAGACTATGCGCGTGTTCGTGGTAAGGTGCATGAATTCTCGGATAGGAATTCATATAGGTCAGTGGACCCTCACCCCAGATCGGATTTTGTTTAAACAAAGTCATACCCGCATTCCAAATTGAAACACGCTCCTCCATTGAAGAATCTAGGGTTCCCATACGGACACCCAAATCGCTTGAGAAGAGGAAACAGAGGCCAATCCCAAAAACTCCAATACTGAGCCAGAAGGCACGCCAGTTTTTAATGGTTGTAAAAAGATAAATGATTGCACCAGCGATGATGGCAGGAAAGGCTGTTCTATTTTGTGTAAAATTCAAACCAAATAGATTCACAAAACCTGCTAGCACACAAAAGATTTTTAACCATCTTAACTTCGTCGTTGTAAAGAGATAAAAAGCTATCATGATACAGAAGCAACAGATAATCCCATAGTAGTTAGGATTGAAGAAGGTCACCTCTGCACGGTTTTGGTGCCATACTTGCATATTAGGCGAAAGAAAGGCGTAGTTAAATTTCTTTACAATTTGAAAATGCTCCAAAGTGGCAAAAGCCGCAGAGAGCATACTACCAAACAAGATTGTCTGCAGTATCAGTCGAAAGAAAGCATGTGTCAGACGTTTCTGGTAGAAACTAAAGAAAATGAGGAAGAGAAACATCAGTAAAGATGCTACCAATCCAAGCCAGTTCTTGGCGACGATAGAGATGATACTACTGTAGGCAATAAAAAAGAGAAGTACAGGATGTTTGGCCAATCCTTTGATAATTCCCTTCATCTCCCCAGTAACAAGTAAACCTATCAAATATAAAGCAAAGAGCGCTAAGAACAAATAAAAAGGTAAAAAGATACTTATGATCATCAGATACAAAAAGAAATCTTTTTTCGAAAGCCCTCTTATCTTATCCAGTAATCCAATTGATTTCAAAACGGATCCTTTCTGTTCTGGATTTCTCCAGAAGATAAATGCTAAACTATCTTTATATTTTACCATTTTTTCCGTCATTTGGGAACAATGAACACGTTTTCGCCACAAAAAAACTCTTTCATTAATATAGCACTAGAACTGAATTTTTCTGCCGTTTTCCAATACTTGATAGGTCTGACTTTGCAAATCAATTTCTGCTACTGCTGTTACGGACTTGTCTTTATTTTGACGTTTGATTACAATGCTGTGAGCTGTTGGTGTTTCTATCTCAATAGTCCCTTCTAGGTCAAAGGCCTCTGATTGATTACGGAAAGAAAATAGATTGAGAAGAGACTTCACCACAGGACGTTGAACTTCTTCTGCTATTTTCTCGTTGCTATAGTAATGACGATTAATATTTCGACCTTCTTTGGTTTCTTCTAACAATTTCAAGTCATTTTTTCCTGCTAATAGACCCACATAGTAAACCTGAGGAATGCCTGGAGCAAAAGCTTGAATCAAACGAGCGAGGAAATACTTGACATCATCATCTCCAAGCGCAGAATAGTAGGTTGAATTGATTTGGTAGATATCTAAATTGTTATACTCTGCACTAGAGTACTTACGCTTGACATTAGCTCCAACCTTATAGAGCTCATTTGAAGCATAGTCAATTTCCTTATCAGTCAGGATATCCTTGACATCTACTACTCCAATCCCGTCATGGGTATCTAGCGTCGTAAATTGCTTCATCGGGCACATCTTTAACCACTTGACCAAACGCTCTGTTCTAGAACTGTAAAGAGTATAAAGTATCACCATTGGAAGGGCAAAATCGTAAACATAGTAATCATGGTCTGCTATTTTAAACTGAATCGAATAGTGTTCATGAATCTCAGGTAAGAGCTCTGTCCCATACTCAGCAGCGATATCTCGAGCTTTGTCCAATAAATCCCAAATATCTGGTTCCACAAAGAAATCATTGGTATCCAATTTCTTCACTGCATAAGCAAAGGCATCTAGACGAATCAAATCACAACCATTACTTGCCAGGTGCTGAATGGTCTTACGGATGAATGCCATCGTTACTTCTTTGGTCACATCAAGATCAATTTGTTCCTCACCAAAAGTATTCCACAAATGTTCTACTGAACCATCTGCAAAAACAATCTCTTGCTTTGGTGCACGATCCTTACGCTTGTAGATTAAATCTACGTCAGACTGTGTCGGACGGTTCTCTGGCCAAAACTTATCCCAGTTTAAAAAGAGATCTTTAAATTCACTGGCTTCATGTTTTTCTTGATAGTCCCTATAATACTTAGATTGACGAGAAATATGATTAATCATAAAGTCAAACATAAGATAATATTTCTCACCTAAACGCTTAACGTCCTCCCAATCACCAAAAGCTGAATCCACTTCATCATAGTCAACTGGCGCAAATCCACGATCACCTGTTGATGGGAAAAATGGTAGAAGGTGAACTCCTCCAATAGCATCACCAAAATGCTCTTCCAAATTCTCATATAAGTCTTTAAGATTATTTCCAAGACTATCTGAGTAAGTAATCAACATAGTTTTATTTTGAATGGTCATAGATGTTCTCCTTTTTCTGATGAAAGCCAAGTCTTATATGACCTGGCTTCGTAAATGAAAGATATTTTTAGATTTTTGTTCACATTGAACTCGTACTAAACTGCAAGCAACTAAGTACGACTTTCTTGTTTTCTACATAGAATTGTCAACAAGCTGAACCGTTCGTCTATGTATGGAATTATAAATTCCCTAAGCACTTTCTTACTTCACTGCCCCGTTACTCATTCCTGAAATGATATGTTTTTGGAAGATGAGGTAGACAATGGTTATCGTTACAATTCCAACAATATAAGATGCAAAACTTGGCCCATAGTCATTGAAGTATTGACCTTGGTAGTTGTATTGGAAGAGAGGTAAAGTCCACATCTTGGAATCCTTATTCAGAATCAACAGTGGCAACATAAAGTCATTCCAGAACCAGAGAGCATTGATAATCAAAGTTGTCGCATGCATGGGCTTCAACATTGGAAAAATGATTCGACGATAAATTGTAAAACGATCAGCCCCATCAATTTCCGCAGCTTCGTCCAAACTATCTGGTACACTGATTTTTATATAACCAACATACAAGAAGAGAGTCTGTGGAATAGCATAAGTTAGGTAGAGTATTACTAGCCCCCACATATTTGCTAGACCGAGTTTACTCATCATAACTGTGATGGGAATCATAATCACCTGAAATGGAACAAATATCCCTAAGATCAAGAGCGAATACATAATTGCAAAGGCTTTTTTCTTGGACATATTTCGAGCAATGGAATAAGCTGCAGCTGGTATAAAGAAAGCTACTACAATCAATGATAACACCGTAATAACTGCTGAATTCCAGAAATACCCTCCAATTCCATCCGAAATTAATCGTTCATAATTACTTAAGGTAAAAGGATTGGGCAAACTAAAGAAATGATTCATGATATCCTTAGTTGTTTTGAAAGAACTAAATACTGTTACCAACAAAGGAACAAGTATAAGAATACCACCTACTATTAAGAGGACATATTTCCAAAACTGATTCAATTTTTCTTCTTTTTTCATGTGTAGGACTCCTCTATTAGATTTCAAATTTCTTTGATAGTTTGATTTGGATAAGAGAAACAATTCCAATGATTAAGAATAAAATCAAGGCAATTGCATTCGCATATCCATATTGATTACTCTTGAAGGCATAGCTATAGACTAAAAGTCCAAGAGACGTTGTAGCATTATTTGGACCACCACTCGTCAAGGCAAAAATCTGGTCAAAGGCTGTCAAACCGGACTTAAGAGCCAGAATAAAAACCATAGAAATCGTTGGCAGTAAATAGGGCAATTCAATCTTCCAAAAAGTTTGTTTACTTGTTGCACCATCAATTGATGCTGCCTCCAAAATATCATTTGGAATACTCTGAAGACCAGCAAGAAAGAGAATGATTGGCATTGCTACTCCTTGCCATAGAAGAACAAAAATAGTTGCCACTACCGCTCCGACTGGTGTCCCCAATAGACTCTCTTGTAAAAAGCTAATTCCTAAAATTTTTCCAATCGTTGGAAGACCATAGTTGAAAAATTGTTTAAAAATCAAGGAAACTGTCAAACCAGACAAAACAGCCGGGAAAAAGAACCAAGCTCTAAAGAAGGTCTGCCCCTTCATCTTCGAATTTAAGGCTCGTGCCACAACCATCCCAATTGTAATCTCACCAACAATCAATGCCAGAGTTAAAATCAAAGTAAAGGCTATGGCTGTGAAGAATTTACCATCAATCATCAGCAATTTGTAGTTATTTAAACCAACAAATTTATAATTATAGGTCAATCCAGTCCAGTTAGTCAAACTATAGAAAGCGCCTTGTACCATTGGAAAGTAAAAGAAGATAGCTTGTAAAGCAAGCGGGATAAGCAAAAATGTCCAACCCCAGTATTTATTTAAAAATTTTCGAATAGCCATATCATCTTAACTCCTATTCTAGTCCAAATCTGCCTTCATTGGATTAAAGAAAGCATTGAGATTGTTTGCCATATTTTTCAGATTTTTATCCATCAGGTAACCTGCACTTAGATTAAAAAAGTCTTCTTCAGAGTTCCAGCGTTGGCCCAACCAAACATAATGCTTGTCCGTAAAAGCCAGTTTAGAAATAGCTGCAAGCGCTGAATCTTCTTTTTCCTGTATGCCTTTCACCGCAACTGGTGATCCATCTACATCATAGTATGACTGCATAGCTTTTGGACTAGTCATATAGCTGATAAATTCTTCGGTTTCTTTCGGATGTTTGGTAGTAGCTGAAGTTGATAATGCCATGTCCCCTGCACCAACAGTGACTTCTTTTCCTACTTCTTCTCCAGGAAAGGCAAACATCCCCACCTCAAATTTTGGATCCTGTTGATTAATTGCGGCTAATGCCCATGATCCTTGTGGCATCATCAAGGCTTTTCCACTCGAAAATGCTACCACCGCATCATTATAAGAGGCACCACGCCAACCATCTTGAGCATTATCTGCTAATAAATCGAGTCGTTCCGCATCTGCTTTTAAAATAGCATCATCTGCAGAAATGGCGTTTGGTTTTGAAAAGCGAAGATAGTTATTAGCCGCGTCTCCACTACCCGTAAGGGTAATGAGAGAAAGTTGGTGGTAACCATTTAATGTCCAGCCTTCATTGCCTGCAACCGCAAACGGAGAATTTCCACTATCTTTTATCTTTTTAACAATCTCTTGAAACTCTTTAAAAGTCTTCGGTTCCTCAAGCCCTAATTCTTTAAACTTCGTTTTATTGTAATAGATTCCATAAAGGTTGGCTGTTAATGGCACACTATAAATCTTGTTATTGATTGCATACTTTTCGGCATAGTCATTCTTGATGTTCTCAAGATAGGGTTTTCCCGTCATATCTGCAAAATAGCCTGCCTTCGCCCACTCCTGAAAATCCATATTTTGAGGATAGATATTAATAATATCTGGAACATCTCCTGATAAAATCCGAGTCTTCAGAACAATTCCAGCTGCCGGAACAGTCGTCAACTTCACATCAATATTAGGGTGTTCCTTTTCAAAATCATCCACTATCCTTTGCAAGGTATCCGCCATCTCGGTCTTCTGGTTAAAAAACTCAATCGTTACCTTGCCATCAGCTGACTCCTCTTGACTACTACAAGCTGACAGTCCCAAAAGGCAGAGTCCTGTAGTAGCAATTAAGCTCATCTTTTTATACCATCTCATGATTTTATCTCCTTATCTTCTAATGAAATGTAACTGCCTGCTGAGATAATCTCCCTGTGGAAGCCCCATAGTAATACCCGCATACATGAGTTCTGCACCTGAGTAAACTACACCATTTTCCTGTAATTCATACCGTCCCTCTTCATCCAAATCTTTTAACTTTAAAGTTGTTTCCATTGTTTCCACAACTGATAAGACTCGGACGTAGGTTACAATCGTTTGATTTTCATAGTTAAATTGTACAGCTGCTTCATTGGATTCAGCATCGGGATTGATTAACCTATACTGGTTTCCCAACTGGACTACTGGCCGCAATTCTTTATACAAGTTCACCTGATTAGCAATCTCAGTTTTCTCCTCATCTGATAAACTTGTTAAATCAAGCTCATAGCCCAGATTTCCCATCATTGCCACATGACCACGAGTTTCCAATGGTGTCATTCGTCCCATCTGATGATTTGGTACAGCTGACACATGAGCTCCCATAGAAATGGTTGGATAGAGATAGGATGATCCATACTGTATAGGTAAACGTGCTATGGCATCAGTATTATCACTAGCCCAGACTTGTGGGAAATAGCGCATCATGCCAAGATCATTTCGTCCACCACCACCAGAGCAGGACTCAAAAAGAATATGGCTGTGCTTCTCTGTCAGATAAGAAACGAGTTCGTAAAGCCCCAACATATACTGATGAGACTGCATCTGGGTTTCCAGATAAGCTGAACCATTCCCTAGATTAGTGATATTGCGGTTCATATCCCATTTGATGTAGTTAATCTTATGATGAGAGAGGAGTTCATCTAAGACATTTTTCAGATATTCTACTACCTGTGGATTGGCAAGATTAAGTACTAATTGATTCCGAGAGTAAGTATGCTCATACCCTGGAACCTGAATAGCCCAGTCAGGATGTTTGCGATATAAGTCGCTATCAACAGAAATCATCTCCGGTTCTAACCAAAGACCAAACTGCAAATCTCTGTCATGGATAGCTGAAATCAAACTTTCTAGGCTTCCACCCAGTTTTTCCTCATTAACAACCCAATCACCTAAAGCACGATTATCATCAAAGCGATTACCAAACCACCCATCATCTAATACAAAAAGTTCTATTCCAACTTTCTTAGCTTCATCTGCCAACTCTAATAGTTTTTCTCTCTGAAAGTCAAAGTAAGTTGCTTCCCAGTTATTGATTAGAATTGGACGTTCTTTTTTAGAAAACTGACTTGGCATAATGTGCTTAAGTACAAAATTTTGACTTTCATGGCTAATACCAGTTAATCCCTTATCTGAAAAGGTCACTAAAGCTACCGGTGTTTCAAAGTTTTCCTCAGGATTTAACTTCCAAGAAAAGTTTTCTGGATTAATCCCAATAGCCACCCGAACTTCATTCAGTTGATTTTTTTGGACAAAAGCTTCGAAATTTCCACTATACAGTAGTTGCAAAGCACACACATTCCCAGCATCCTCTGTGGCTCCTTGATCACATAGTAGAAGAGCTGGTGTTTGAGCATGCCCAGAAGCTCCACGGTTCGAACTAATCGAAAAGATTCCTTGTTTTACCTGTTGACGTCGAACAGTCTTTTCACGAGCATAAGCTCCCTGTAAAGTCACCATTTCATAAGCTGCAGCAGGAAAATCAGCCATAAAAGAAAAGTCCTTGTGGATGATAACTTCCTGATTGCTATTATTTTCCAATTTGCTATAACTAGCAATTGTCGCATCATTATCAAAAGCTGTATAATACAAAGTCAGACTAAGTTTAGCTTGAGGATCTTCTAAAATCAAGACAAGCGTCTCTGTATCATCCATGCTGTGAGGAGAAGGTAATCCCTGTGGACCATTCTGACCTTTTAAAATCTTTGCTTCTACAAATCGAAAGTCTGTTACTTCAGTTGCATCGTGCTGAACCTGTAAGGTTGGTCTTCTGAAATCACCTAAGCCATGTTGTCCAAAAATCTGACGTTGCGTATCCAAACTAAAGGTGCGATTAGTAGCTGTTGGATTACCTGAAAAAGCATGATCGCGTTCATAAACACTATTGGCACCTCTATAGTTCTTAATGGTCTTTCCTAAATGTTTTAATAATAAGAACCCATCCCTATTTTCAATAATCAAACTTAAACCTTTACTCTCAACGTAAAATAGATTATTCTCTATCCGAATTCCCATAAATTGTACCTCATCCATTTCTTGATAAAATTTTAGCAAATAAAAGCGCTTTCTAAAATAGAAAAATGTCTCTAAAGTATGGTAAAATGTTAGGTAGGAGGTGGCCCATGCTCGTTTTTTCAGAATATCAGACTGGAACAATTGATCTTTCTCTTAGCTTCTACGGTTATGAAGAATGCACGCCTAACTACTCTTTTGGCCCAGCTATTCGAGATACCTATGTACTACATTACATTACTAAAGGAAAAGGTCAGTTCCATTATAATGGGAAAATTGTTGATTTAAAGACAGGAGATTTCTTTTTACTAAAACCAGATGAATTAACATTCTATCAAGCAGATAGCCAGGATCCTTGGGCTTACTACTGGTTGGGGATCTCCGGAGGGAGGGCACCTGACTACTTTGCTCTATCTCAAATTTCTGACCAATCCTACCTCATCCAGTCAAATAACTGTCATACACAAACAACTGCAAAACTCATCTCAGATATTGTCCGCTTCGCTCAGATTACAAAATCAAATGAATTGGCTCAACTCCACATCATGGGACAACTCCATGAACTAATGTTTCATCTAGGAACTATTGCTCCCAAACAGAAAAAAGAGAATATTTCATCAACCCACCAACTCTATCTTGACTGCAAACAATTAATTGATAGTCACTATCCACAATCGCTCACCATTCAAGATTTAGCTAAAGAGCTATCGGTTCATAGAAGTTACTTAACTAGCGTGTTTAAAGAATTTCACCAACTCTCTCCAAAAGAGTATTTACTTTTCGTTCGAATGAAGCGTGCTCAACAGTTACTAGAGCACACCAATGAAACGATCAAAGTCATTGCATATTCTGTAGGTTTTTCAGACCCACTACATTTCTCAAAAGCCTACAAGCAGTTTTTTCATAAAACACCTAGTCAAACTCGAAAAGAATACTCTCTTTCCCTCTCAGCTAGAAAGGAAAATCAATGAAATCACACCAACTAGTCTACCAAATATTAGCTAGAGAAAACGATTATGTTAGCGGAGAAAAAATCGGAGAAGAACTGAATTTAAGCCGTACATCCATATGGAAAGCGATCCAACGTCTTCAACAAGAAGGCCTAGAAATTGACAGTATCAAAAATAGAGGATACAAGCTTATTCAAGGCGACCTGATATTGCCTGATTTGATTCAAGAGAAAACCAACTTAATCGTTCACTACAAACCTGAGACCAAATCAACCCAAACAGATGCAAAAGAAGGAATTGAAGCTGGAAACAAAGGAAATACACTCTATCTTTCAACCTGTCAAACAGCAGGTCGTGGACGCTTTCAACGTCCCTACTATTCTCCATCTCAGGGAGGCATCTATATGTCCCTGCATATTCAACCAAACCTTCACTATGAAAAGCTCCCATCCTATACTCTCCTTGTAGCTGCTGCAGTCTACAAAGCCATTAAAAACCTAACTATGATAGAAGTAGATATCAAATGGGTAAATGACATCTACTTTAAAAATAAAAAAATAGCAGGTATCCTCACCGAAGCAATGACATCAGTTGAGACAGGCTTGGTTACAGATGTCATTATCGGGCTTGGAATAAACTTTGCTATAGAAGACTTCCCAGAAGACCTAAAAGAAAAAGCAGGTAGCCTATTTATGCCACCTGCACCTATCACACGAAACGAACTAATCTCAGAAATTTGGCGTTGTTTCTACCAAACAGCACCCGAAGAACTACTCTATCTTTATAAAGAACACTCTCTTGTTCTAGGAAGAGAGGTTAGTTTTATCCAAGAACAGACTGAAAAAAAAGGAGTCGCCAAGGACATCTCCGACAAAGGACAACTCCTTATCCAGCTTGATGACCAGACAGAAATCTGGCTCAATAGTGGTGAAATCTCACTCACTAGCTGGACTTAATAACAGCACTATATGGTGTCTAGAACCTCAACTAGTAACATATAGTGCTGTTTGAATGTAGAAAGTAACAGATATATAAATAGCTAGCTTCCTATCAACAATTTACAGGTGGATAGCTTTTGAGGCATTCTTTTTATATGCCGTGCTATGTACCAAAGAAGCTCCATAGCAGTGATTCTCATATTCAAGCATAATCAATGGCAGCGCAAAAACTTTAACAGCATATAAAAGCAGCCAAAACATAAAGACTTCAGCTTTTATATTCACCAAATTTTTACTAAACATCTCGTACAAGAAGCATGCATTTAAAGCCATATTGAAGAGACTTGCCAACGTTGCTAAGACTATATTGGTTTTCAATTTTGGATGATAACATTTAGCCACATATAAGGCCAATAATGAAATATTATAAAGGCAAATCGGCTGGTAATTTTTCCTATAAATAACCAACGTCTTACGATTATAGAACAGGAAACCATGAGGTCCACGATGATATTCATTGATCCAGACATGGCTAAGACCTCTAATCTCATCCCAAGCTACAAATAAATCAATTTTTCTTAGATAAATCCCAGTTTTATGGATTAAACACTTCCACTTAAACAAGAAAGATAGAAGAAAAGTAAGGAGCAAAACTACAACTGTAACAATCCTCAACTCCTCTTGCCCAACAATCAAGGACAGATTTAAAAAGCGAATTTGAGCTTCTGTTGTATCTAAGATCATCGAAATCCCAGTTAGAATCACTACAAATATAAATAGTATAAATCTATAAAAAATACTACAAAATTTTATGAGCCCATATATACTATTAAGATTAGAGCCACAGTCCCCCATGCCCCTGCTAAGTCGTCCCTACGCTCACGCTTGGCACTCCGCAGGTTCATTCAGAGTTACCTCTACTACCTAGCATAGTCTCACTTTGCACGACTACATTCACACCACTGGTTACCATAAGTACGTTGGTGGCGGGGGATAGTTTGTGTATGCGAGAACATACTTTTTAGAACTCCTCGACGTGCAATTTGTACACCACAGACACACATTAGCACTCTTTAGTCCATCTACAGTAGACATAAGTGTACAAATCGCTCAGCAACAATCTATTGACTGCCTATGGTTCACTCCGTTAGTTCGACCTATGGTCTCACTGTCGTTCACAGTAGTACCACAATAAGAACACTCACGGACTAACTCAGGAGCTACCATAGATGACTATTAGTAGCCACAGTACTCTTGTCGAGTACGTCCTGCATTATCATAAGTCTTACGTTCGTTCTACGAACTCACTTCATTCGACACAAATAATAACTACAACAAAGTCATTCCCATCGTTCGTTCTACGAACTCACTTGGATAACCACAGCTCACCAATGATTACTTTAGCACACTAAAGGATATCCAATTGTTATCCACAGGAATGACTTGGGTGTGCACAAGCACCTCTATTGATTGAGGGCTTCTTGACGAGCCCTAGCGAGGAGCTTGCACACACCACCGAATGTACGACAACTGTTCGTCTAGTAGCAATCGGTAGTGAGCTCTCCAGTGTACACAGAAGTGTTCCGTTTAGGACAGTGATGTTACCTAACAGTATCGACAACTAGAAAAGCCGAATGGTGCACAACGCAGTTCTCATTTGGGTACTAACAGCAATGCTCAAGTATCCCAGTGAAACGCACGTTGCACACAATCGGTACTGCCATAGAGCAGTAATAAAGAATACATAAAGTAAAGTAAGCATGATATACTAAAGATAAATGTACAATTAGTTTGTCGTACTAAAGGAGATCATCAACGATACCTTATCACTCTATTTATTAACAACACAAAAGGAGTAAACAAATGTTCATAGTATGTATGCTTATAATTGCTCTATGGTGTCTATATCAGATACTAGCTCAAGGGAACCATAGAGGACTAGCCATAATCATAATAATATTAGCGCTTATAATTCAACTATTCGGTTTGTCGAACTATGGACAAGGCGACGATGAAAACTATAACGATATTCAAATAACAAACGGACGCATAAAGTAAATAAAAGATAGCCCTTAGAAATCACATTGAACTCTAAGGACTATCTTTTTTTTTTGCGTGATCTTATCGTTGGTTACGCTCTATAAAGTTATCAAGATTGATATTTACTTTATTAGTACCCTCTTGAGGGGTAACAGTTGATTTTGTCGCTACCTCCTGCACCATAAACTCACGAAGAGCCTTTGAGACATTACCATCAGGGCATACACCAGCAAAAGCGTCTCGGAGCTCGTGGGGTAGTCGAATAGTAAGAGTACTGTCAGCGTCAAGCGTTGCATAATAATATAACAATTCATAATTCTTTTCCATACTATAACCACCTTTCAAAATGATAATATATAAGATACCTATAGTATAACATAAGTATAAACAAAGTGTAAATACAAAAAGATAAAAGATTTACGAAATGTTTATACATTATGTATTGACACATTGTAATGACATAGTGTATAATGTAATTAAAGATAAGGGCAGAAGCCCTAAAAATTTTAACTATCATGTACATACAAGAGTACATACAGGAGGTAAACCATGGACACTATTCAAATTACTGTAAACTTCACATTTGACAATCTTTATAGCGTGCTAAGTGAAAGAGCTTGCGACACTTTGCGAGTAATTGCGAGCCATCATAAAATTAACGCATTTATGGAACTAGCTAGGGAGCTAGGCTATAGAGAACTATCTATAAAGGAATGGGAAAGCATTTTAGATAATAATATCACAACTAGAGATAAAGCGGAAGCAGTGAGCAAAGTTTTAACACTATCCGACTTTGAAGCTCTACTATTAACGGAAGAAACAGAGCTTTATTATAACTTAGGAATACCAATGGATGAAGATGGCGAACCATTACCATATGAGGAGGAAGAAGAGGAATGATACTATTATCAATTATTGTCTCAGGGGTTTACCTTTGGGCGGTTACTGATGAACTCTTTTAATATATATATATATTTAACCTTAAAGCATTTCAAAGCCCCTCACACGAGGGGCGAAAGGAGGCACACAATGATAACAGCAGAAATAAAAGATAATACAAAGCGTATTAAAGTACACGCAAACAGTATGAAAGGCTTTATATATGAAATGGTGGACACCTTAAACACCTTAAAGCGTTTTAAAGAATTCCCTTTAGAAATCATCTGGGGCGATGACTGTACCATCTGCATTTATCGAGATGATGAGTTGATTTTCTGGACTGGGACGACACCAGATACATGGGAAGCCTCACACCTTATAAACAGTCTAAACAACATCGATCCTGAAAATAGCAATTTTAAAGTAACTTTATTAGAAACAGAGGAGTAAAAAGAATGAACAGCTATATAACAGTAGGACATATCGAGAAACAACTAGAGAAAACACACCCAAAAATTGCCGATGTATTACTAATGAGAATAGTTTTACATCTACATAAGGGAGATATAGAACCATTAAGCCTGCTTGAAGCAACAAACATACAAGCAGAGCGGAACGGCTGGGCACCAATCCCAGCATGGTTATATAACGAAGTCGGAAATGAAATAATCTTAAACCAGTACCTAAAAGCAGGCGGAGCAAACCCTTACGGCTCAGAAGATTTTATCCACCTATACGCTGATGAGTACGGCGACTGGTACGCAGACATAAGCGAGATAGTCGAGGAGGTTTACAGATTTTGACTAAAAAGGAATTAGACATAGAGCGGAGGGAGTTCATTATATCAGCTAAGAAGCTAGCAAGAACCACAAAGAGGCTCAAAGAAGCAATAAAGAAAATCGAGGAACAAGCAGAAGCCCACGAGGGCGAATTAACAGAACGGGACGCCGTTCGACATGAAATACTTCACCGCCTCTATATGTCAGTATTCGAGGACGTAGGGGCGGTACTGCTAGAATTCCAAGATTAGAAACTAAATACACCTATTGAAACCTTGATTTGTCGATAGGTGTATTTTTTATACCCTTTTTGCACCGCTCAGGGCGGTCAAGACGTATGCAGGCGGTAAGCCAAGGATAAGAACCGAGGAGGTCAAGACGTATGGAAAGCGTAACAATAGAGCAACAAATAGAGTTAGAAAAACACTATACAACCCTAGCTCAAGAAACATTTAAAAAACGACTAGAGCAAGCAAGAAACCAAGGGCGAATAACTAGCCAACCATTAGGCAGTGGCTTAAAGAAGCTCTTTGTCGAAGCCCTAGCGACAAACATCGGAGCATGGATAGACGAGAACACCAAGCCAAAGCGAGGAGTGGGCAAGAAGTATAGGGAGCTTTTAAAAGCAATGCTTGAGGCATTCGGTAAGGACGCACTAGTACTGAACATTTGTGCTACAGTGTTAGAGCGTGCAATAAATGAGACCCTAGCGACAGACCATAAAGCCAGTGTATCAAGCTGTGGCTACCAAGTAGGCAACAGTTTATATTACAACGCTAAAACTGAAGCCTACCTAAAGCAAGATGGAACAGGTACGCAAGTTAATCGTATTCAAGAGGGCTTAGACAAAAGAACTCTAATGTATCAAAAGACAAGCCATATCAAAGGAGTTATGCGAAAGAACAACTTTGAATGGGTCAAATATGAGAAAAGAGCAATAGTAAACCTAGGGCTAGACATATTGTATATCCTTATACAATCTACAGACCTCATCACTATTTCTCAAGCAAGCGACCATACAAAGTACCTAGAGCCCTCTCAAGCTCTATTAGACACCTACAGATATAATGCAGAGTTCATCAGCAAGTTTATTGTCGACCGCACACCAACGATCATAAAGCCTAAGCCATGGGCTGACATGAGCCAAGGTGGATACTACGGAGCAATGAAGAAGAGGCTACATTTCATGAGAATTAGCCATATTGTCGGTAAGACAAAGGTGGTTAAAAGTTACATCAGAAAGATACAAGACGTTGACTTAAGCAAGATATATAGTGCAGTAAATGCAATTCAAGAGACACCTTATCGTATCAATAAAGATATGTATGAGGTAGTCAATGCAATCTTTGAGCAAGGAGGAGGAATAGCTGGTATAGCAGGCTTTGAGCCTCATGCACCTGAGCCAGTAAGAAATACCTTTGAGACCAAGCAAGACTTTGGGAAGCGGTTCCATGAGTGGCTAGAGATTGAAGTAGCACGTCGTAGTAAAGCCCTACGAGCTATGAGACTGTTTAGGTATGCTAAAGAATTTAAGGAGTACGACAAAATATACTTCCCATGCAATATTGACTTTAGAGGACGTATCTATCCTATACCACTCTTTAACCATCAAGGGGACGACTTTATGAAGTCCTTAATAGAATATGCAGAACCAGTACCGCTAAAGGATAGCCAAGATATAGAGCTCTTTTACTGGCAAGGAGCAAACCTATGGGGTAATGACAAAGTATCCCATACAGAGCAAGTGGAATGGGTGAAAGCTCACCACTCTAATATTGTCGACAGTGCAAAGAACCCTTTGGACTACCTATGGTGGACTGACGCAGATGAGCCTTTACAATTCTTAGCATGGGCTATGGAGTACGTCAAGTCTCTTGAGTACTACGAGGAGCACAAGACATATGAGGGCTATAGTTGCCCTTTAGTAATTGCATATGATGGCACTTGCTCAGGGCTACAGCACTACTCAGCAATGCTAAGAGATGAAGTAGGTGGATCCGCAGTAAACCTAATCGACCATGAAAGACCAGCCGATATATATCAACAAGTAGCCGACAAAGTACTTAAGATTGTCGAAAAGGACGCAACCAGCGGAACACTTGATGAAGTCGAAAAGGAAGAAGTTGGAGGCGGACAAAGGGTACACTTTGGGACACGCTCAATGGCTCAAGCATGGTTAGCCCATGGAGTTAATCGTAAAGTAGTCAAACGGAACGTCATGACACTTGCCTATGGTAGCGGACAATACGGCTTTCAAGAGCAGATATATGAAGATACGACAAAAGGCAACCCACATTTCAAGCGGTTTGAAAAACCGTGTGCAAAATACATGGCAAAACTGGTATGGCAAGAAGTACAGACGACAGTAGTCAGTGCTACAGAGGGCATGAAGTATCTTAAAGAATTAGCTAAGGTACTCACTAAGCATGGACTACCAGTGAATTGGTGGACACCTTTAGGGCTACCAGTACAGCAACAGTATCTCAAAATGGTGCAAAAGAGCTTTATGACACGATTTGGGGACAGAATTAGATGGTGGGGGTACTACCAAGATGTCTCCGATGATGAGGCACTGGATGCTAATGGACAAAAGAATGGGATAGCACCTAATTTTATCCATAGCCTAGACAGTACTCACCTAATGATGGTAGTCAATGAAGCTGGCTTAAAGAACTATACGACAATTCATGATAGCTTCGGCACATCGCTAGGAGAAGCTAGACACCTACAAGTAATTATCCGTGAGCAACTCTATAAGCTCTATACAGAACACTCACCACTAGAAGAATTTAAAGAATATGTACAAGCGATGACAGGCGAGGACTTATCAGATATTGTCGAACCGCCTAAAGGCAATTTAGACCTAAAGAACATACTAAGAAGTACCTTTATTTTTCACTAAGTATTCGTAAGAAACTCACTAAGTATTTTAATGTACACACGAGATAGAGGGACACAACAAGTCCTCTTTTTCGTGGCAACAGAGTTAATGAAAGGAGCCAAACATGACATTTTAAGACATTATATTAGCAATGGTCTTAAGACCACTCGTAGAACTCATAGGAGCAGTACTAGCAATCATTGTATTCGTTACATTAATTTGTTTACTTGTAGAAATAGCAGACAAAATTCATAAGAAATGGGGTAACTAGAAATGAAAGTAAAGATTGACATGAGGACGATTGAAGTTATTTCTGTAGAATTCGATACAGAAATACAGGAAGATATGAGACATATGAATGGAAAGTTTAAGGATAAAGATGGTGAATGTTTAACACAAGCGATTATAACAAAGATTTTAGAACAAGGAGTGAAAGTACCATGTTAAGCAAAATTGAAGAACTAGAGATCCGTGTAGGCGAACTTGTAAAAGAAAATCATGAGTTGCGAGAAGCTGGCGAAAGATTAGCTAAAGAAAACATTGATAAATACTTTGCACTAAAGAAACACGCAGAGTGTAATTATAAACTAACGAAAGAAAAAGAAGCATTACAAAAGGAGCTTAAGGAGCTAAAAAGCAACAAGTTAGAAAGAAATAAATGGTACAGAGCCTCAGACTTCTATGCCGATGAACTAAAGGAAAAATTAGGAACAGGAGTTTTAGTAGAAGTCGTAAAACACTCAAACGAAGATAAAGATGAAATGCGACCTGAGTTAAAAGAAAATAAATTTGAAAGAGTGCAATATATCGCTAAAGATGGGTTTGGAAAAACAGCACTATCAACAGGAAGCGTATTCTACAGAAATTGGTTTAGAGTGCTTTAGGAGGACTAATGGCTAAAAACTTTAGAGCACAACAGGTGCACTACAGACGACTACAACTATTATTCTTAATTCAAACGTACTTAACTGGGAACTGGGGATAAAAGAGTGAACATTAAAGAACAAGCTAATTATATAATCAACTATGTCATAGCAAATGGTAAAGAAAGAGGCATATATATGGCTGAACTTCAATTACAAGATACTTATGACAAAGGCTATAAAGATGGAACCTCAACAATGAACGATTATAGTAAAGGTTATAAAGAGGGTTATAGTAAAGGCTATGACGAGGGTTATAGCGATAGCACTACTAGATATAAATAGGAGATAACATCATGAATACAAATAGCAAACATTACGAAGAACTAAACATTCAACCATGGGAAATCATGGAGAGAAACTTCACCACTGAGGAATTTGTCGCATACCTCAAAGGGAATATCATTAAGTATACTTTACGAGAAAAAGGGCAAGCCTTAACGGACGCAGAGAAAATCAAGCACTACGCAGAGAAGCTAATTGAAGTGCTTGAGAGCGTAGAGGAGCCTGAAGTTAGACATAAGTTTAAAGTAGGGGATCGTGTAAAAGTAAATGGATTTGACTATCATTTAGGAGACGCGACTAGAAAAGCGACTGTAAGAGCCTTAAAAGTACAATACTCACCTAAGGACTATCTTGTAGAATTAGACGCAAAAGGGAAAGGGTGGAAAGCTACCAAAGAAGATGAGGGTGTTGATGTAGAAAATGCTTGGTTAGTGCCTGAAGAAAGTCTTGAGTTAATTAGTGAGCCTACCTACAAGTTTAACATTGGCAATCGAGTGTTAGTGAAAGGAATAGGAGAAAAATTAAAAGGTACTATTATTCGACTACCTAAAGAGGGCTTAAGAGACGTTGACGAAGATAATTATATTATTGAACTGGACGCAGAACATGCAGGCTGGCCAGCTAATGTAATAGATCATGAAGTCGAAAGCGATAATGCATGGTATGCAGATGACACAGAACTAGAGTTACTTAAAGAGGAACCAAAGAAAACCTTAAAGCCTAACAAGTGGTATGACGCTGAGACCTTTACTGAAGAAGAACTAAAAGAACTACTACCAGTAGGAACTAAGGTAACAGTAACAGGCTCCCACGACAATAATCGTATACCTTGCTTGCACAGAGAAAGTCTAATATCAACTTATGTAAAGAATATTGGTAAACGTTTAGATAAAGAGACACGAGTAGGTATAACAGCAGACTGCTGGTGGAGACGTCATTTTAAAATTACAGAGGAGTAAAACAAATGGAACCAATTATTAGCCCATGGGTAGTCTACGCAATATCACTAGCAACAGATCTTAAAGTAGCCTTTATAATCATTACATTCGTCGCGGGTTTAGTACTAGTATTCAGTATAGCAGACGAAGAATTTAAGAGAGTAAAAATAGCAGGGATATTATGTATAATCACAGCATTCATATCTATACTAATACCGACAAAAGAAACTCTTATAACAATGCTAGTAGCTAGCTATACAACACCTGACAACTTATCATTAGCGAACGAAGTATTCAAGAGCAATCTACAGGACTACATCAATATTATTACTGAAGGAATTAGTAACATTAAATAAGGAGAACTAATGGCACGCACAAGCACTAAGAAAACACAAGAAACAGAAACAATCACAATGAATGGTGAGCAGGTGCTCATCGAACTCATCAGCGACACAGCAGTTATTCCTGAAGCAAAGACAGAGGGAGCTGGCTGTATGGACATTACAATTCCGATGACAGTATCAGTACCGCCAGTATCAATCAAAACGAAAGCTACAGAAATTCCTTTAGGTTTTAAAGTAGTAATTCCTAAAGGGCACACAATGCGGATCCAGTTGCGTTCCAGTGTAGGGCGAGACTATCCAATCAGCTTAGCCAACATTGAGGGTATTGTAGATGAGGACTTTAGAGGCGAAGTAATGCTTTTTGTACGCAACTACAGTAAACACATTGTAATGCTAGAGCAAGGCATGAGAATTGCTCAATGCTGGCTTGAGAAAACATTACCAATGACTTTTGTCGAGGGTGAAGTACTGGAAGATACTGAACGAGGAACTGAAAGCGGTTCTACAGGGAAATAAAATAGGTTACCAAAGGCACTCCTGAGGGAGTGTCTTTTATTATGGTGGGGTATTCCTGAGGGAGTGTCCCTTAATACGTCATAAAGGAGATAATAAATGGCAAAACAAAAACTAGGTAAAGACTTTATGTTAAGCGGTACAGCTTGCTGGGCTCACACTGACAGCCCTGAGACCTACGAGGGAAATGAGATTGGATATTCAATCATGGTGAAATTGGAGAGCGATGAGAAAACAGAGGCTTTTAAGAACGCACTTGAAGAGCTCTTTAATGAAGCAGAGACTCAGCTAGACAAGAAAGTAAATCGTAAAGTCCCTATCAACTTAGCAGTCAAAGAGGACAAAGAGTATGGCGAGTGCTTTAAAGCTAAGACAAAGCATGAGTTTAAAGACAAAAATACAGGCGAACTCATTAAACGTACTTTACGAGTATTCGACAAATATGGTGAGCCACTACCTAAAGGCACAAAGATTGGTAATGGTTCTAAAGTCAAAGTAAAAGTAACAGCAGATCCATACATCATGAGCTCTAAGAACTACGGAATTACCTTGCGTCTCAATGCAGTACTTGTAGAAGAACTCAAAGAATACACAGGTGGTGGTTCTACAGCTGAGAGCTTCGGTTTTGAAGTAGCACAAAAGCCTGACACTGACTTTGATGATGAAGCAGTAGAGTGGTAATGAATGGCTAAGGGCTGGACTTTTAGTCGCTTAGGAGGCTTTAAAAAGCGTACCGACAAGAGTACTAGAAGTGGCTTTGAGAGCAAGGTAAAAGCTAACCTTGAGAAAGCTAAGGTACCATTTGAGTATGAAACATTAAGGGTACCATACACGACCACTCACTACTATAAGCCTGACTTTATATTGGCGAATGGAATTATTGTCGAAGCCAAAGGGCTGTTCCTACCTGAGGACAGAAGTAAGCACTTAGCAATCAAGAAGCAACACCCTGAGCTAGACATTCGGTTCCTATTCATGAGAGACAACTATATCAGCAATAAGACAAAAGCTAATAAGTACAGTGATTGGTGCAAAAAGAATGACTTTAAGTATCATATCGGTACAGCAATACCTAAGAAATGGATAGAAGAGAAAGGAGGTAAAACGAATTAAAGCATACGGAAAACTTAAAGAACGTAAAGAAACAAAATACATTAAAGTAACGCAGTACGCATTACACGACAAAAACCCTCAAGTAATCTTGAGAAACAGTCAAAAGGCAGGCTACCTGTTCTTCCCTCATCACTACTTAATCACAGCAGATGGAGCAATTAGTAAGTTCCGACCTGAAGAAGCAGTAGCATTTGGTGAAATGGACAACTATGACACTACTATTAGTGTTCTAGCGGACATCACTGAGGAAGCTCAAGCCAGCTTAGAAGTCGTACTCAATGCACTGCGAGAGCAATATAAAGGAGTTGAAGTCATTGAGTGATACACGAGACGAGCTAAAGGAATACGAGTGCATGATGGACAGAAAGCATAAAGCCATCACAGTATATGCTAAGCAAGTTAAGTACTTTGAAGTCGAGCTTGAGAATGTCTCAGAGAATGAAGCTATAGAGCAAGCAAAGGCTCAGATTAATTGTCGAGACATAGAAGCAGACGATGAAGAAGTACTGATTGACGACATGGATATTCATGACTAACACATCAGAAATTCTCAATGCTCATCTTCCGTGCCCTGATTGTGGCTCATCTGACGCACTCACAGAGTACACTGACGGACACACTTATTGCTTCTCTTGTGAAACACACCATAATCACAATGAGGAGAAGCCTAAGACAACTGACAACTCATTCATAAGTAACATGACAATAAAGCCATTGAAAGCTAGAGGCATCACTGAAAGCACCTGTAGGAAATATCAGTACTACTATACGAACTACAAAGGACAGCCTTGCCAAGTCGCTAATTACTACGATGAGTACGGAACTCTTGTCGGACAAAAGCTACGCTTTAAAGACAAGTCATTCGCTATCAAAGGAAAACTTAGCACTACATTCTTTGGACAACAACTATACAACAATGGAGTACGACTAATCATTACTGAGGGAGAGATTGATTGTCTAACAGTTAGCCAACTACTGGGAAATCAAGAGCCAGTAGTGAGTATTCCCTGCGGTGTACAGAGTGCACGCAAGGTATTTGAAGCCAATCTAAAGTGGCTTGAGGGTTTTAATGAGGTAGTCGTAGTATTCGACAATGATGAGGCAGGACGCAAAGGAGCTCAAGATATAGAGGGCATTTTGTCTCCTGACAAGCTCCGTATAGCTACACTCAAGCAGTACAAAGACCCTAATGAGTATTACTTAGCAGACAAAGGTAATGAGCTTTTAGAAGCTCTTGAGAACGCTAAAAAGGTAACACCTGAAAACATAATCAATGCTGATACATTACTTGATGACCTCTTAGAGGAGCCTGAAGAAGTAACTGGTTATTCCCTACCATGGGCTGTAAAGGCAGACAAAATGATACGAGGAGTACGCAAAGGTGAAATCACAATGCTAACCGCTGGTACTGGCATAGGTAAGTCCACGATGATCCGAGAGCTAGGCTATGACTTAGTAATGAGACATGGCTTAAAAATAGGCTCAATGATGTTAGAGGAAAACGTCCTTAGGACTTCTAAAGGCTACATCGGTTTATACCTAAACAAACCAGTACATATTAGTCGTAAGGGAATAACCAAAGACCAATATGAGGAAGCATTTAATAATACCTTAGGTAGTGGCAAATTCATAATGTATAACCACTTTGGTTCCCTAGACAACTCATCAATTCTTAATGCTATACGATATATGGCTGTAGCTGAGAAGTGTGATTTTATTCTCATAGACCATATTAGTATAGCCGTAAGTGGCATTGAGAGTAACAATGAGCGAAAGTTAATAGATATTCTGATGACACGCTTAAGGCAACTATGCGAAGAGCTAGGAGTAGGACTTATCTGTATTTGCCATCTGAAGCGTGGTGATGGCAAGAAGAGTGCTGAAGAGGGAGGTAGTATTTCTCTTGAGGACTTACGAGGCAGTCAAGCAATAGCTCAGTTGTCGGACACAATTATAGCACTAGAACGTAATCAACAAGCCGATAGCGACGTTAAGAAAAACCTAGTGCAAATTAGAGTATTAAAATGTCGACAAACAGGAGACACAGGAATAGGCGGTAAACTTTGGTTTAACAAAGAGAAAAACCGATTAGAAGTTCCTGATGCAGACCTATTGAACGACATAGAAAGAGACGATGAGGTACCTGAATTTTGACAAAAAGTGATAAGTATATGGAATGGCTAGAGTATAAAGTGCAAGAGGCTAAAGATGAAATGAAGGAAGCCTTATCACACTTAGACCATGACAGAGCTCAGATTAAATATGTAACCCTATTGAAAACCTATAACAAAGCTAAGGAGTTATCATTATGAAAATTCCAGTAATGGGTAAGGGAGTAACACTAACAGAACTACCAAATGAAATTGCGGTATTCTTTGAGATTGGTAATTGTCTACAGCATTGTGAGGGGTGCCATAGCCCTGAACTTTGGAGTGCTGAGGGAGCCCAATGGCTAACTGTAGACGACTTAATGGAATATATCAGTACTCAAAAAGGTATTACCGCAGTTGTATTCATGGGTGGTACTACAAACTGTGAGATTGATCCTAAAGAGTTCTTAGAGAAAATCATAAAGCCTATCTCTAAGAAATATCCAGTAGGGCTATATCATGGCTGTATCGACTTTCCTTATAGCCGTGAG
>ERZ772945.782-NODE-782-length-24416-cov-3.455605_pt1 | contig 24416 bp, 19 predicted proteins | sample MGYA00511681_ERZ772945 | MGnify/ENA primary metagenome ERZ772945 (study PRJEB29015, sample SAMEA2737943) | human oral metagenome | biome: human oral; feature: human-associated habitat; material: dental | place: China | collected 2143 ...
AGACAGCATGGCAGCACAGGCTCAGAAACCAAGCCAAGAAAAAGAAGAAAAGAGGGAGAGGACTATGATGGTAAGTAAATTAATGATCTGAAACAAACTATTGGAAACATCTAAAAACTCCTTTTCCATCTATTACATATCAGAATTGACACTTACAACTAATCAACTGCAATAGTGGGTTGTTTCAAGATATGAGACCTCTACAAAAGTCTACAAAAAGAAGAAAGATGTGAATATAACTTACTGTTTTTTTCTTAAAAAAAGAGTTTTGCAGAGGTCTCGATATATGATTTATAATAGACTGATATTCTATGCTTTGTAAGCACACATGTAAGGAAGTATTTATAATTTAGGTACCATTTTAGCGCCACTATTTCCATCGTAAATAAATTAAGCGATAGTGAAAATAATATTAGACAATTGACTTCAAAACGATACACTCTAAATATTTAAAATACATAGTAGACAAATAGCCGTAAGTTTTTTATTTACATATACTGTAGTTTTTTTACAGAAAAACAAAATATATCTTGTTAAATTGGATTTTATTTGTATTTTTGCACCGTATAACAGATAAATTCAACGATTATGATAGCAGAATTCAGCATTGAGAATTTTTTCTCCATTAAATCGGCTCAGAAAATCAGTTTTGAGCCATCGGCAGATACTTTTATGTCTGATGAGTATTCGTATGAAGTTAAAGAAGGGGTAAGATTGCTGAAAGTAGGCATCATCTATGGTGCCAATGCTTCCGGTAAAACAAATATATTAAACGCCATCGAATTCTTCAAAATGTTGGTTTTGAGAATGCCTAAAGATCGGAATGAGAAAACCGGAGTAGTTCCTTTTATGCTGGATAACACTTCGAGGAATGAAACGACAAAGATGTCTATGGTGTTCTATATCAATCAATCGAAGTATATTCTTAGTTTTGAGTTGGATGCAAAGCACATTTATTCCGAGGCATTGATTGTTTATGATTCCATTCGCCCTACCAAATTGTATAATCGAAGTTATGATGTTGCGACAGATTCCACGACCATCGACTTTGGCGTGAATCTGAAAATGACAAAGAAAAGTCAAGATGTGATTTCCGGAAACACAATCAATAATTGCAGTGTGCTTGCCGCATTTGGAAAAAGCAATGTGGAACGCACTAGGCTGAATGATGTGTACGACTATTTTACCGAACAGGTAAAAGAAGTATTGGCTCCTGGTATGCGACTTTCGAGATATGTCAAATCACGATTGGATAAAGACGAAACAGGAGATTTAAAGAGATTCATTTTAAACTTCCTGAAAGCATCCGATTTCAATATAGAAGATGTTGTATTGCACGAGGAGGAAGAACTAATAACCCCTGAATTGGAACAGTTGATTCAGAATGCCCCTATTGATAAAGAGGCAAAGGCAGAAATGCTAAGGAAGGGTAAAATTACAAATACGGAGCTGACCTTCAAGCATAAGGCAGGCGACAAAGTATATGATTTATCGGAAGAATACGAATCCAATGGCACTATGAGGTTCTTGGGAATGGCAGTAATACTGAATTTCTTGTTAAAGACCAATCGATTTGTGTCTATCGATGAAGTAGAAACAAGTATTCACTATGAGCTGTTAGCTTATTTCATAAAAGTATTTTTGGCAAACAGTAACGGAACATCCCAGATGCTCTTGACTACACATGATATCAATCTTCTCAATGAGGATTTCATTCGCCGTGATACGATATGGTTCACTGATAAAGACGAACTTGGAGAAACTAAGATTGTGCGTCTATCTTCTTTGGGGCTTCATAAGAATCTTTCCCCATACAATGCATACAGGCAGGGAAAATTGGTAAAGTTGCCGTTCTTAGGTAGCCAGTATATTAACCTAGATGACTAATGATATGGGGCGAACAGTAACAAAGAGTATCGCCATCATAGGTGAGGGAGAAACAGAATGGTTCTATTTCGATTCTCTGAGGATTGCGTGTCGCTATCCTTTCAAGGTTGCACCGGATTTTCCGCAGCATAGCGACATCAATCATATTTTGAAATTGGTAGAGTCCTATTTGAACAAGCAATATGATTATATCGTATGCCTATTTGATATGGACAGACTGTATCAATATCCTTCCGAAATGCAACTGTATCAACGAGCAAAGAAAGAGTATAGCAAGAAGAAATATACCAGAAAGGTTATGTTTGTAGAAACAAATCCTTGCACGGAGTTTTGGTTCTTGCTCCATTTTTTGCCTAATGTGGTTTGTCGGCGATACGAGAGTTACGAACAACTTCTCCCCGAGCTACAGAAATATATGCCAGGATATGAAAAGAAAAAACGATATTTCAGACGCACCAACCTCTATAAATACTTGACAGAGAATGGTGATTTGGAACGGGCAATCTTAAACTCTGAAAAATTATGCCAATTTTGTCAAGATTCACCTGAGGATTTAATGGCATATTCGGAAGTCCATAAGGTTATAGGACTACTTGGTAATTTAAAGGTGCATTAAAATATTTCTTTTGAAAAATACAATTCGTATATAATCATAACTTTCTTACGGATAAGACTCTAAAAAATAATTTATCTATGCAGAAAATAAAGAATTTCGATATAGTGATCAATAGAAGCCTTTGGAAAATAAATCAAGAATTACCAAAGTCTGATTTAGAAAGAAACGACTTTATATTATCCGTTATAAATGGTTTTGAGGATGGAAAATGGAGGAAGAGTGAATTCCGTAAATTTATTCTCGATAATATAGCTCAAACAGGATTATCCGCAGAAGATCGTGAGAATCTTTATTCTGAATCACCATATACGACCTTAACAGAATCTATAAAAAATCTTCGACTTGTTGATAAGGATAATGGAAAAGGTAGTGAAATCGCAGAAATTGTTTTATACGGAATTATGCGTTACCACTATCATGCATTACCTGTTGTTCCAAAGATTTTTTATAAACAAAACCCCAAAGATAATGCAAAAGGAGCAGATAGTGTTCATGTCGTTTTGGATGAGAAGGGTGATTTTTCTTTGTGGCTAGGTGAAGCTAAATTTTATAATGATATTGCAGATGAAAGAATGTATGAACCTATAAATTCCGTTTTTGATACAATTAGTACAGATAAAATAAAAAAAGAGAATTCTATTATTACAAGTATTAAGGATTTAGAATATGTTATTACTGATTCTGTTATCAGGAAGAATGTTCAAACCGTTCTTCGTCGGGAAACATCAATTGATGAGATACGAAAAAGACTTCATGTTCCTATTTTATTACTTCATGAGTGTAAAAAACTAGTAATGCAACAGAATTGACAGAAGCCTATTTAAATGATATAAAAGAATATCATCTAAGTAGAGCAAAGAAATATTTTGAGTCTCAGAATAACAGGCAAAAGAAAGAAAATATTTATGGATATGAACATATCCAATTTCATTTAATATTATTTCCTGTGCCTCAAAAGGAAGGTCTTGTTAATTGGTTTGTAGACCGAGCTAAACAGATTAAGGAAGATGCTTAACACTGAAATATTTGAAGAATGTGCTCAAATTAACGCCTTGATAGAAAACAGCAATAAAGCAGAAGCCAGATCAATGGTTATTAATTTGTTGGATAAGTTGCGACGTGATGGGAATGGATATACCCCTCTTATTAATCATGTCATTAGGGAGGTGGGATTATTCCCTTATATAGACCCCAAGACAGCTTTATGGGAAGACCAAGTCGTTGTTGAGGCGTTTAAAGCTAATGTTGGGGATGAAGCTCCAGTTACACTTCATAGTGCTCAATCACATGTCCTTAAACGACTTCTTTTGGGTGAGAATATAGCAATTAGCGCACCTACAAGTTTTGGTAAAAGTTTTATCGTAGATGCTTTTATTTCCATACGTCAGCCAGAAAATGTGGTTATGATAGTACCTACAATTGCTTTAACTGATGAAACACGCCGTAGAATTGAACATAAATTCTCGCACAAATACAAAATTATCACGACAACAGATGCAACAATTGCAGAGCGTAACATCTTTATTTTTCCTCAAGAACGTTCTTTTGCTTATCTTGATAAATTAGAAAAAATTGATATGCTTATTGTTGATGAGTTTTATAAAGCAAGTTCGATGTTTGATGATGACAGAAGCTCATCTCTACTTAGTGCAATTATCGAACTTGGAAGAATATCTCGTCAGAAATATTATCTAGCCCCCAATATTCACAAAATAGCCGATAACGTTTTTACTCAAGGTATGCAGTTCATGAGATTGACCGATTTCAAAACGGTCATCACCAAAGCTGCAAAGATATACGAAAAGCGAAGGAACGACGAAAATGTTGATGAGTTCAAAAAGAACTATCTTGTCAATATATTACAAAACAATACATCTAAAACGCTGGTTTATGCAGGAAGTTATAATAATATTAACAAGGTTAGTACCATCCTTGCGGATAATTTACCCTATAAAGAAACATCACTACTTAGAGATTTTAATGATTGGGTAAAAGTTAATTATGGAGATTCATTTTCTTTATGCCAATTAAGTGAGCGAGGCATTGGTATTCATAATGGGAAAATGCATAGGTCTTTGAGCCAAATACAAGTAAAGTTATTTGAATACACGGAAGGACTTGATACAATCATTTCCACTTCTTCAATAATTGAAGGAGTTAACACACAAGCAGAACAGGTTATTGTTTGGTCTAATAAAAATGGTTTACATAAATTTGACTATTTTACATATCGAAATATTATTGGGCGAGCAGGTCGTATGTTTAAGTATTTTGTAGGTAAAGTTTATCTTTTAGAGGGGCCACCCATACAAGAAAATACAACTTTAACAATCGATTTCCCTGACGAAGTAGCAGAATCTTTGAATTCTGAAGATCCCGGAATCGAGATAAACCAAGAGCAAAACAATCATATTAAAGAATATGAGGAATTCATGATGAATGCTTTAGGTGCAGAAAATTTTCGTCAAATAAGAAAATTATCGATCTTTAAATCTTGTGATCCCCGAATCCTTAAATCTCTTATAGAAAAATTGAAAGCGAATCCAAATTGGCCAAGAGGATATGCCGCATTGGCAGCAACAAATACGTATAATTGGAGAGAACCTGTTTTGGATGTTGTAAGTTTGCTCGGGGATAATATGGCTAGACTTATTAAAATCGCCATCTGGAAGATGCCAGATAACTGGACTCGTTCTATTGCAGAGGTTTATTCCGAACTTTCTGATATCAGTTATGAAGATTTGTTTTCGGCTGAACGATATTTATCTTATAATCTATGTTCAACTCTTTCTGTTATAAATATACTAAAGAAATCGTTCGACCCAACATCACCTGATATTTCTTTGTTTATAGGGAGAGCGGCAAATGCATTTCTTCCTAAATTAGTATATCAACTGGAAGAATACGGACTACCTAGAATGATAAGTAGAAAAATCCAAGATTCTGGATTGATTAATCTTGAAGATGATTCAGTTGAAATATCGGAAATTATAAAACAGTTTAATAATCTTGGCAGGGAAAAAATTATTCAAGGTTTAAATAATTTGCTGCCGTTTGATAAATTTATTATCAACTATTTTTACGATGGGATATGCTAGTTGTCATTATCTTATGAATTCCCATAAATTTACAATAGAATTTGATTACCCAACATAATAGCGTGTTCTTGGCTATATAAATCAAGGACAAAATATCGGAGGTTTAATATGGCAACAAATCCACCGTCAGGTGACGGACATCGCAATGGAGCAGTGAGAAAACGTTCTCAGGTTTTTAATCCCCAAACAGAACAATGGGTAAAACGGGATAAAGATACAGGACGCTTTATTGATGTAAAACAGGATGGTACACCATTTAAGGGTGTAACTAAAGAAAAGTAAGTTTTAACGAGGGCAAGTGTATGATGTTTGCCCTTGTTTATTTTTTACATAGGTTTTATCATCGATTCTACGAAGTATATTTCATGGTCTGATAGGCCGTATTTCGAATAAAGTTGAATGTCTATTTTGACAACATTCTTACTCCGAGACCTCTGCAAAAATATCTAAACAGAGAAACCATAGAGATAACTCGCTGATTATCATTAGTAGTAATTAGGTGTAAAAGATTTCTACAGAGGTCTTATATTGATTTTGCCAGTGACAGGTTTTAAGTTGTTGATGAAATGAAAAGAAAAATAAAGAAAGCCGAGGCATTTGTTGCTATCTTACCGGTCACGTTGAAAGAGAGAATATTCATGGTCGTGTACAGGATTTCTATTCTTTGCCATTCGGACAATAAATAAAGCAAAAAAGAGAAATCTTCATCAAAAACGCTCATTATTCAAAGCAAATGATTATCTTTGCAAACAAAATAACAAGTGTTCTTTGTTAATGCAGAAACTTGCGACTAAAAGCAACTCGCTCGTTTCCAAATCGTTACCTGTTTAGTTTATGCAACGAGGTAACTTCTTTATTTTCAATTAGATACATTTTAAGAATTATCTCACGCCGTAATTACAACACAATAGCGCCGTAAACGTATAATGAGGGGGTAACCAGGGATAAAGGTTTATAATGTATATTATGGACAAAAGTGGTCGAATGTTGTATAAGCTACTGATTAATAACGACTTAACAACACGCTTCATTTTGCGCTTATTTGCAGCCATGGTTATTATATTTTGAAATAAGCGCAGGAGAAACGTGTTGTTGTAAAATTATTTCATTGTATATAAGGTGAAACCCTTTGGCGATAATTATGATTGCCTGATATAAATATGAACGTGAATAATTAGTATTGTTCATCAATCATTATATTTATTTGACAGTACAAATTATTTTGTATATTGTTGGCATATAACAAAAATTATAGAATAACTGTTGGGTATTTCGCAAATAATTACGTTAAAAACATTTAAAACAGAAGAAAATGTTATGGATTTATTTTAATTTTATATTATTATTTCTATTTTTGCATCCGAATCAATCTACCATTTAAAAATAATTTTTATGAAACTAAAAGGCATTCAATTTTTGATGCTGTTCGTACTTGCCCTAATGCCCATCTGTATGTGGGGACAAAGTGGAGGCGTACGAACCATTAAAGGTATTGTACAAGACGCTGAAACTAACGAGCCTCTTACTGGTGTTACGGTGCTTGCATTGAAGAGTAAAACTGGTGCAACTACTGATGTTAACGGTGAGTTTGTGATAAAGATTCAAGCTGCCGATTCTCTATTATCGTTCTCGTATGTGGGCTATTTGTCTAAAAATGTAAACGCTACGGGCAAGAGTTACTTGTCGGTGTCGCTGGACGAAATGTCAAAAACGGTTGGTGAAGTAGTGGTTATTGGCTACGGGACCCAGAAGAAAAAGGACCTCACTGGTGCCATTTCGGTGGTAGATATGAAGGAGGTTAATAAGCTGTCGGCGTCGATGTTAAGCCAGGCTTTGCAAGGACAGGTGGCAGGTGTAGACGTAACAAGTTTCTCGGGATCGCCAGGATCAGGCATGACCGTGCGCGTACGCGGAATAGGAACACTTAATAATTCGGACCCGTTATACGTGGTAGACGGCATGATGGTGGGTGATATTAACTTCCTTAGTACGGGCGATATTGAAAGCGTTCAGGTATTAAAGGATGCCTCTGCCACGGCTATCTATGGTTCGCGAGGGGCTAATGGCGTAGTTATTATTACAACGAAGAAAGGTAATTCTGGTAAAGCTGTTATAAATTTATCGGCTTATTACGGCGTGCAGAACGTGTGGAGGTCGGGTGTTGTTTGCGATGGTCCTACGTGGGGAATGCTGCGAAACGAAATCTCGGTAGGCTTAGGTGGGGCACCTCTTATCGAAGACACGCGTACATTACCTACTGTTGACTATTTCGATGCTATTTTACATAAGAACGCTCCTGTAAGTAATATCGATTTTTCAGTATCAGGAGGCAACGACAAAAATACCTATTTCCTTAGTTTAAACACTTTTGGACAAGATGGAATTGTTAATAAAACATCTTTCAATCGTGTTACATTGCGTGCTAACTCTGATTTTAAAGCCAATTCGTGGCTTACTGTTGGTGAGAATATTACGCTTATACGTTCGAAGCATAGAGGTGGCATTGAAAATGATGAGTGGACAAGTCCTATCATGACAACATTTACACGCGACCCTATTACGCCCGCTTACAATGAAGATGGCAGCTTTTCTAAGTCAACGTTCAGCACTATACATAACCCGCTTGCTAAAATTGAATATAACAATCCTAAAAATATTGCCTATCGTGTTCTTGCAAATGTGTATGGCGAAATCAGTTTTATGAAGAATCTTAAATTACGTTCTTCGTTTTACGCGGAATACACAAACAACGAGTTTGCAAGCTATGTGCCTGTTTATTATGTGTTCGCAGGGCAGCAGAATCCCAATGTAAACTCGTTAACAAACTCAACGTATAGTACCTGGATGCGCCAATTTACGAACACTCTTACCTATGACAAGAAAATTGGTAACCACAATATTCAGGCGATGTTGGGCTGCGAATCGTACGCTGTTACTTACAAAAGCTTGCAAGCTTCGGTAAAGGACATCCCTATTGATGATGCAGGAGTAATGTATATTAACAATGCACGTACAAAGGATAATGCGGCTGCAGCTCGTGGCATTACGTCGGGAAATAATCTGGCTTCAGGCTTTGCGCGTGTGAATTATAATTATTTAGAGCGCTATCTCCTTACGGCAAGTATGCGCCTTGATGGTTCTTCAAAGTTTGTTCGAGGTCATCGTTGGGGTACATTCCCATCAGTATCGGCAGGCTGGCGCATTACCGAGGAGAAGTTTATGAAGAATATTAAGTGGCTCGACAACCTGAAACTTCGACTCGGCTGGGGGCAGATTGGTAACGAACGGAGTGTAGATACCTATTCGTATGCAACGTTTGCATCGTCAGGTTCCAACTACCCTATTGGTGGAGTGCTTAATCCCGGCTTCAGCTTTAACAGTGCCGGTAATAAGGAATTGAAGTGGGAGACAACAACAACATCTAATCTTGGTATCGACTTTGCCCTGTTTAATAGTAAACTTATTGGAACTATCGAATTGTTTAACAAAACTACAAGTGATATGTTATTGCGGGTTCCTGTTCCCGGGCAAACTGGTATTGCGGTAGCTCCATTCCAAAATGCAGGAAAGATGCGCAATCAGGGATTGGAACTTTCTTTGCAATATAAGAATTATAATCATCCTGTTGGCTACTCTGTTGGAGCTAATTTCACCACCATTAAAAACCGTGTTCTTGATCTTGGAGCCAATAATGCTTACATTGAAGGAGCGTCGTTTATGAATGCCGCTTATTTAACACGTACAACTGTAGGCAGGCCAATTGCACAATTCTATGGGTTAAAGACAGATGGATTATTCCAAAATTGGGATGAAGTTAACGCACAGCATGCACAGAAAAACGTAGCCCCCGGTGATATTCGCTATCGATTAGTGAACAAAGATGACCTGTTTAGCAGCGAAAACTATACGTATCTGGGCAGTCCGCTACCCAAGTTCAGCTATTCGTTTAATGCCTCGGCAAGTTATAAGGGTTTCGATTTAAGCGTGATGTTGCAGGGTGTTTATGGCAACAAAATTTACAATGGCCCGGCAACTTACACGCGTTCTACCCAGAGTTTAGTATATAATTACTCGGCCGATATGGTGAAACGCTGGCACGGTGAGGGAACTCAGAATGACCCACGCTTCCCACGTTTGGGCGGATTAGACGCGAATAACTCGATTATGCAGTCTGATAGGTATCTTGAAGATGGTTCATATCTGCGTATCAAAATGATACAGTTGGGCTATAGTTTACCTTCAATGCTGACGTCAAAGATAGGTATTCGTAGTGCCCGTATGTATGTAAGTGGGCAGAATGTCTATACTTTTACCAAATATACAGGCTTAGATCCTGAGATAGGTATGAAGAATGGTACCGATCCTTTAGACATTGGTGTTGACCGTGGCTTCTATCCTGCTCCTCGCTTATATAGCATAGGGTTGAATATTACTTTATAAGTGTAAGAACGATGACAAAACAAACCATCTAAAAAACAAGAAATAATGAAAAGATATATCATTTATGCACTCTCGTGTGCATTATTGGGTTTTAGCTCGTGCGAAAGCTTTTTGGATACGCCTGTACCCAATATTGATCAGAGAACATTCTTTTCAAGTGAGAAGACTGCGTACAGTGCTCTGGTCGGAATTTACGATCCTGCAGGCTGGATGGGATATATTCAGTATCTCGATTGGGCTATTGGTGACGTAGTTTCTGACGATGCCGTCAAAGGAGGAGGCGGTGATAACGATCAACCACAGATATATGATCTCGAACATTTCAGGGCAACGCCTGAACTTGCAACGCTTGCAAATGCGTGGTCTGAGAACTACGAGGGCATCAATCGCGCCAATTGTCTTATAGAAGGAGTAAAGGATAATCATGTGATTAAAGAAGAAGTGCGGAAACGTTTCGTTGCGGAGGCTCGTTTTATGCGTGGTTATTATTACTTCTGTTTGATGAAAGTGTTTGGTGCTGTGCCAATTGTCGACCATGTTTTAGCCCCATCAGAGTATAAAGGTCCGCGCGATACGATGGAGAAATGCTGGGCTTTTGTAGAAGACGATTTTAAAGCAGCAATGGAAGGTTTACCCCATAAGAAAGATATGCCAGCCTCAGAATTGGGGCGTGCTACGTGGGGATCGGCAGCTGCGTTCCTCACTAAGTGCTATATTTTTGAGGAGAAATGGGCTGAGGCTGAACAACAAGCGAAGGCTATTGTTGTTTCAGGCGACTATGATTTACAGCCTAATTACAGTGATCTTTTTACATTGGCTACAGACAATGGTGTTGAATCGGTATTCGATATTCAATTGAAAGATTTTAAGATGACGGGCTGGGGCGACGAAAATGAGGGCAGTATGATGGAAATTTACCATCGATCACGTGACAATCGTAATGGCGGATGGGGATTCGATCAGCCTACGCAGAGCCTGTATGATGAATATGAAGCAGGCGATCCTCGCCGTGAATGGACGATTATTAAACATGGCGACGTTCTATGGCAAGGCACTCCTGATGAGGAGATTATTTACACAAACTATGATGCTGTGCACAATCCCGATGCACCTCTTATTGGTTATTGCAAGCGAAAAGGAACGTTACCTAAGAGCCAACGGCCCGATATGGTTGATGCTGCCAGCTTAAACGTACGTGTCATTCGCTTTGCAGAAGTCTTGCTTTGGCAAGCCGAAGCTGCGGTACACAACAATAGCGATTGGCAAACCCCACTTAATCGGGTGCGCACCAGGGTTGGATTGGGTGCTACTCCATATCTATCTGACCCGCTCAAAGCTGTGTATCATGAACGCCGTGTTGAGCTGGCGATGGAAGGACATCGCTATTGGGACCTTGTTCGTACGGGGCGCGGATCGCTCATGGAGGGGTATACTGATAGTAAACGATATTTTCCAATACCGCAGAGAGAGATTAATTTGAACCCAAATTTAGAGCAAAATCCATATTGATAATTTAAGGAACGAAGCATGATATAAGTTTTTAAGTAGGTGTTTAACAAAGAAAATGATACGAAATAAAAAACTTATGAAAGCTTTAAATCTACTGAACAAGTAAACCAAAACAAAGGAAACAATGAAAAAACATATTTATTTTGCGGTTGCTATATTGGCTTTTCTGTCAGCCTGTGAGCCGCAACGTATGGAACAAGGTAAAATGGGGCCTGCTCCTTCCAATATAAAACTTACCATGACAGCGACCGACGAGCATAATCCTGTCTTTACAGTGAAGGCTGAAAATGGATATATTTACCATTGGGATATGGGCAACGGACAGGTAATTGCGCCTGGTTCGAGTACGGTTACATCCTATTATCCTTTGGCCGGTACGTACAAAGTTGATGTCACTGTTTACGGAGAGGGTGCGCAAGAAATATCTGCAGACACCACCTTTCGTGTAGTAACCACAGACCCTGCCGTTGCTTCGCGTCCTGTTTGGAAGGAGTTAACAGGTAATGGTACAGGCCGTACGTGGGTGTATAACACCAATCCTGCAACAGGAACACCTGATTATTGTTACCAAACCACGGGCGATTTGGTGAACTATCCCAACAATTGGAAGCCCTCTGCAAGCTGGGGACAATGCGTCCGTATTACGCCAGATATCAACGGTGAAATGACATTCGACCTTGTAGGAGGCGTAAATTACACTTACCATCACGTGGCAGGTGACCTTGGTGTGCGCGGAACGTTCATTCTTGATGCCGAGAATATGACGATAACGATTAAAGATCCGTTCATACTTGACCATAATGTGAGCTGTACAGATGCGGGTGCAGCAGCAACGGGTGTGTATAGAATAATGAAGCTCACAGATGATGAACTTGTGCTTTGGCAGTTGCAAAATGAACCCACATCGGCACCAGGCTCTGGCGTTGGCTGGGGATGGAGCTTCAAACGTAAGCAATAAGATGGCATAAATCCTTTTAAAAAGTTGTATATGGTATAAAAAGACGGTTGGAGTTGAAAGCGTACGGAGATCGGATTTTGTTTCAGATGCTTTCTTCTTCCCGTCGCCATCCTTCTTGCTGAATTTTTTATTCAATTAACAAACGAGAAGTTATGAAAAAGTTTTTTCTATTTACAGCACTCCTTTTATCGCTGTTTATGTGTGGTTGCAGCAGTGATAATTCAGAGCCAATTACTAATGAAGCCGATTATATTAAAGTTGATTCGCGTAAAGCACTAACTGGTACTTTCGTAGAATTCTTTGATAAAGATGATTGGGCACCCTATCAATGGAACAGCCTGCTCGAAGGAATGAAGAAGACAGGCTTCAATACAGTAATCGTACAATTCGCTGCTTTTAACGATAAAGTATGGTATGATGCCAATAATAATTTTACGCCGAACAAGGGGAAATATGCCCTTGCGCGCCTGCTTGCTGCAGCCGAACTGAAGCACATGGACGTGTATATTGGTCTCTATTTCGATAATAGTTATTGGCAAAATCAAACCAATGCCGATTGGTTAAAGATGCATGCTGACCGCTGTATCACCGTTGCACAACAGGTTAATGAGCTGTTTGGTAACAGCAAGGCATTTAAAGGCTGGTATATTCCGCACGAGCCCGAACCTAATGCTTATAATACTGATGAGAAGGTTGCATTGTTCCGCGACTTGTTTGTCAATAAAATATCAGACAAATTACATCAAATTAATAATAAACCTGTGTCGATAGCCGCTTTCTGGAATAGCAGTTTAACGTCGCCCCAACAGCTGCAACACTTTATGGCTGAACTGTCAAAGGCTAATCTTCAGGTTGTTATGTTGCAAGATGGTGTGGGTGTTGGTCATGTAAAAATGACACAATTAGCCGATTATTACAATGCTGCAACTAAGGGACTCTATACAGGGAATACTGCTTATCAGGGCGAATTTTGGACTGATATTGAGACTTTTACTCTCTAGGACTCACCAGCACCAATTGAGCGAATCAGGCAACAGCTTACAACTGAATTGGCTGTTAACAAGGTGAGCAAGGCTGTTTCGTTTCAATATTATAAAAATATGTGCCCCACAGGACCCTATGGAAAGGAGGCCAAAAAGCTTAGGCAAGCATACTTCAACTATGTAAAAGGTCTTCAATAATATCGTCATAGTTTTGAGATAGAAAAGTCTTTACTATTATGTAAGGACGACAGCCCGCCACCAAAGTGATTTTGGAGACGGGCTGTTATTATGTATTCTTATGCCGAACACATCTCTTTATTTATGCCGGACACAATATTTTTCCATACCGTACAACTCTTTATCCATGCAGAGAAGCGTGGGGAGGTATATCTCCGATGTCGGAAATGAAGGCTTATTCCTCCTTTTTATCATCAGGACGGAGTATTAATCGCAGATTCTGTTTGTAGTTAATGTATCCCCATACCCAGTTTAGGAACACGTTAAGTTTGTTTTTTATGCCGAGGATAGAACGCAGGTGAATTACCAGCCACAGTATCCAGGCCAGAAAACCACCGAATTTAAAGCCGCTGATTTCGGCCACCGCACGTTTGCGTCCTATCGTAGCCATGGTGCCTAAATTGTTATAAGTGAAGGGAATCATATCTTTTCCGGCATCACAATGCTGTATGTTTCGCGCAACGTTTACGGCCTGCTGTATGGCTACCTGCGCCACCTGCGGATGACCGTAAGGCCAGTCTCTGTCGCCCTCTATGATGCTCTGGTCACCAATGCAGAACACATTTTTCATGCCCTTTACGCGGTTCATGCGGTCGCATATCAGCCTGTTGTTATGGCCAACGGCCTCTTGTGGTACGCCCGTTATCATGTTAGCCTTAATACCGCTCACCCAAATTACCGTGGCCGCACGTATTTTTTCGCCGTTCTTCACGCTCACCACGCCGTTGCTGTAGTCGGTAACTATCCAGTTGTTACGTACATGAACGTTCATCTTGCGCAGGTCGGCCTCGGCCCTGGCCGACAGTTTCGGGTCCATCGCCTGCAACAAGCGGTCGCCGGCGTTGATGAGATAGATGTGCAATCGTTCCAGAAGGTCGTGGTAATCGCGTGGCAGAACATACTTCTTCATGTCGGCAAGTGCCCCCGCTATCTCCACTCCTGACGGTCCTCCGCCTACGATAACGAAGTTCATCAACGCCTGCAACTTCTCGGGATTGTCCTCAGTTTCGGCCTTCTCGAGGGTGCTGAGGATAGTGTTTCGCAGCGTCATGGCCTCGGTAACAGTCTTCATGGGCAGTGCGTTCTGTTCGATATTTCTGTTGCCGAAGAAGTTAGTCGTCGCCCCCGCAGCCAGTACAAGGTAGTCGTAATGGATGGTGCCGACTGTGGTATCAATTGTTTTTTCGTCCTCGTCAATGGCTTTTACCTCGGCCATACGGTAGAAAAAGTTTCCCCATCTCTGAAAAATCCGTCTGAAAGGAAAGGCTATATTGCTCGGCTCAAGCCCGGCAGAGGCCACCTGATATATCAGCGGGGGAAACTGGTTGTAGTTGTTTTTGTCGACCAATACCACCTGATAATCGGTGTGCCGCAGGCTTGTGGCCAGTTTTAAACCGCCTATTCCTCCGCCTGCAATAACGATTCGCGTTTGTCCGTTCTTCCTGATGTTTGCCTTCATACGTCATTCTCCTTTCCTTGTTATCGTGCCTTGTTGCTGTTTCTACAAAGTTACGGTTTAAAAACCATACTGCAAAATGCGGGCCACCATGTAGGTTTCGGTATTTTTTTATTTTGTATTCAATAGTGGTTTGTTTGTGTTTTTTAAGGTTACGATGATGCAGACCTGCCGTTTTTTTGGTTATCTTTGCATATATATATGATTAAAACCAACTTTAAATACATCCATCTGCTATGTTTGGAATGAGCACAACCGAGCTGATTATCATTGTTCTTATTATTCTTTTGCTTTTCGGAGGTAAGAAGATTCCGGAGTTGATGAAAGGCCTTGGGCAAGGCGTTAAGAGCTTTAAAGAGGGTATGAACGAGGTGAAACAGAACCTGGACACAAATGTTACCGACAAAACGGCTGAGCCTGACAACGCTTCGCAGCCCGGAAAGCCACAGGAAACGCAGAAAAAAAACAGCGATACGAAGCAAGTCTGACGGCGTATCGTTTTCTGGAATACAGCATTTAATCCTTGTCTGATGAACGACGACAACCTGACGTTCTGGGAGCATGTTGACGTGTTGCGCGGCTGTTTGGTGCGTATTATCGTTGTTACGGTGGTGTGCGGGCTGGCTGCCTTCAACTTTAAGGAAACGCTTTTCTCTGTCGTTCTCGCCCCCAGCCGGTATGGTTTTGTAAGTTACCGGCTGCTGCATGCGTCGCCGTTCCATATCAATCTGGTCAATATAGGGCTTACCGAACAGTTTATGATTCACGTCAAAACAGCCTTTTCGTTCGGCTTTCTCGTAGCCTCGCCCTATATTCTGTATGTTCTTTACCGCTTTATTGCGCCCGCCCTGTACCGTCGCGAAAGGCATTACGCCGTACGTGTAGTGTTGGGAGGCTACGTCATGTTTGTGTTGGGGCTGCTGGTTAACTATTTTATTATTTTCCCGTTAACCGTTCGTTTTCTCGGCACATACCAGGTAAGCCTCAGCGTTCACAACATGCTCTCGCTGCAATCGTATATCGATACACTGCTGATGATGAGCCTGATGTTCGGCATTCTTTTCGAAATTCCCGTCATCAGCTGGCTGCTTGCCCTCTTCGGACTGCTGAAAGCCGAGTGGATGCAGCGTTATTGGCGACAGGCTCTGGTGGCTATTGTTATTGTGGCAGCTGTTATAACGCCTACCGGCGATGCCTTTACGCTTGCTATTGTATCGTTGCCTGTCTGGCTGCTTTACGAAGCAAGCATACTGATTGTAAGGGCTGCCAACCGCTGATTTCGCTGTCTTTTACGTGGAAAAGGGTTTTTATCTGCATGCAGAAACACCGCATGGCAGATGAGAATGTGATGCGAATTTTGTTGTGAACAGCCCTTTTTATCTATGCCCGGCGTTACAAACGTACAGCTTTTCTCACGTTGTGGCTGGAACGGTGAACCGTCATCGGTTCCGTCTGCCATGTAAAGGCCGGCATTATTATCGTCTGCAAAGCCTTCATGCCGACTGTTGTGCGCAGTGTTTCGCACAAAAGCAGGCATTTGCTATCCTTGATTTTGATACAGAATAATTCTATGCCGGAATGCTTACAGGGCCTTGTTCTGTTGAGTATTACGAAACAATGTTCTTTCCTTTCCCATGTATTGCCGGCAGCATAGCGTGTTAATTATTTTTCAATTGCCGTGTAAGGCTGGTTGCTGACGGCCGTCGTACGCGCTGCTGACGGCCGTCACACCCGTCGTTCGACGACCGTCAGCAGCGCGTACGACGGTCGTCGGACAATGACCTTTACGATGCAAAGGTTTCAGGTATGGCAAACAGAGGCTGAAGAAAATAAGCGTGCTGCGTACAGCAGACTGTCGTTACCGGCCTTACCCGTCGTTGTTTATGCGTTTAGCTGGTGATAAAGTGCCATACCCTTTTCGGTGAGCAGGTATTTCTGTCGCGGGTGTCGCGGCGTGCCGGGATATAATAAACGCACATATCCTGCACTGGTGGCAGGCTGCAAATACATGTTGAGGAAATTGTCTCTGCCCTTTAAATGCACGGCCTGCATGATGTCTTTTACCGACATTTGGCCCTCACCAATAATGCCAATGAGCTTTATGAGGTTTACGTTTACCGTGGCGAGCTTGTCCTGTGCTTGTCCTGTACTTGTCCTGTGCTTGTCCTGTTTCAGTATGATATAAGCTTGTAATCGCTATTATTTTGCAAGTAAACGATTACAATAAACGCGTAAATTGGCGATGTTACCTTGCAAATGTAAGGCGATGGGTATTATAACGGGGAGGCACAGGCAGGCTCATCGCCGGGGCATGGCTCAACAGTCAGGATGTCATTCTGCACGCGAAAGTGAATATCAAAGCCCTCAAAGGGCATGCCGTACAGCTTTTGGTCGTCAGTATGATAATGGGGACGAGGGTCTAATTCGAGCACCTTACGCAGCGTATCAACCTTTGCGGTGCCGAGAAGCCGCTGCCAGCCGTCGGGAATTATTACGCGAAGACGCTGCGTGGGGTGGCTGTCGACAAAGCCCGAACGGGCCAGAGGGTGGCAGTCGGCATAGCCAACGTAGGGCTTTATGTCGTAAATGGGTGTACCATTCATCAGGTCGGCTCCCGTCACAACGATGGCAGGGCCTTGCGCGCCTTTCCATATTACGTTCTTTAACCGTACTGACGACAGTCCTATGGCGTTGGGACGGAACGGCGACCGCGTAGCAAACACGCCCACTCGCTGGTTGCCTCCCAGCACGGGAGGCCTTACAACAGGGCTGGTTGCCGCATGTTTGTTGGCTGAGAACTCCCATATCAGCCACAAAAAATCGAAGCCGTCAATACCCCTCAACGCATCGGTGTTTCGGTATTTCGGTTCAAAAACAATAGTCCCTTCAAGCTCTTCAACCAGCCCGCTTTGCCTGGGGATGCCGAATTTGGAGCTGAAAGGCGAACGAAAATGGGCAATGGGTTCTATCAACATGCAAATAAAGACAGGGCTGACACAACAAGAAGCACGACCACCGTTGCCGTATAGACGGTGGGAGGAAGCCATGTAAGCCGGCGACTGGCATCGTGGGGCAGGGTGCGCAGTTGTGTCATTGCATCGGGTTTCCACCGGCATAGCGCGTAGTAAACAGCCGAAGCAATGGTGAATCCTATTGTTGTGCCTGCGAGAATATCGCCGAAATAATGCACGCCAAGGTACATTCGCGAGTAGATTGTAAGCAGTGCCCACATGGCAAGAGCCAATGATATGGCCCGCCTCCTTAAACAATACATTAGGAAAAAGGCCACTCCCCAGCAGTTGGAAGCGTGTGCAGAGGGGAAGCCATAAGCACCACCGCGATACCCTTTCACCACATGGACAAACTGAGATAGGGGATTTTCCAGATTGGCAGGGCGCAAACGGGCTATCCATGGCCGCAGGAAGGTTGAGGTTAACTGGTCATTGATGCACACCACAACAATGCAGGCCACGATGCAAAGTAATGCTATCTTGTAGTAATAACTTTTGAAAAGCAGCAGGATAAGGCTCAGGTAGAGCGGTATCCATATCACGCGGTTGCTGTAAAAATACATGAAACTGTCCCAGAAAGGGGTGTGAAGACCGTTCAGCAACAGCAGAATGTGCGTATCCCAATTGGCAAGAGTTTGTATAATGCTCATAAAAAGACCTGTCATTTTCGTTTCGTTTTAAAGCCCATGGCGTTGTTGCCGCGTTATCGTCGTGCAATATCGTCGAACAAAACCTGCGCTGTGGCTTTGCCGTTTTTGATGTTCTTGCCCTTCGCGAGGCCTGTATTGACGCGCACACGCTGTAGTTTATTGTCGTAAATTACTGCGTTGTCGTCGTCGATTAAGCCAAAACCGTCGTTCATCATAAAGAAGGCAGAGTGGTGGAAAGCGTCGCTAAAGAGGTCCTTGCTGAACGTCATGTCGCTATGATTAATGCCCAATTGTCCCAGAACGGTTGCGGCAATGTCCTGCTGCGAGCCGTAAACGGGCACCACTTCGGGGCGTTTTATCATGCCGCCTGTCCAGATAAGGGGCACATGAAAGCGCCATGTCTTAAAGCTGTCAGCATTGCGGGGCCACGCGCCAAGGTGGTCGGGGACGATGATTACAAGCGATTGGTTCCAGCGTCCGGAGGCTTTCAGGTAACTGATAAAACTGCCAAGACTGGCATCGGCGTACGCAAAGGCATTGAGAATAGGGTTTGAAAGCCGGTGGTAGGGGACGTCAAAGGGTTCGTGTGAGCTTGATGTCTGAATCACAGTAAAGGCCGGACGCCGCGTGTTGATGTCGCGATGGCCCGCCGATGCCTGTGCCGAAAGGTCGGCTTTAGCCTTGGCAAAGAGCAGATGATCGGGCACACCCCACTTGCTTAAGCGTTCAGAGATGGGGAAATCAGCGTCTTCTGTAATATGCTCAAAGCCCTGATTGATGAGGAACGAGCGCATATTCGTGAAGTCTGCATCGCCTCCATAGTAATAGTTAAGGTCGTAACCGGCCCGCTTTAAGTGGGCTGCAAGCGATGGCATTGTGGCGGTTTTGCGCGGAAATTTCATCAGACTGACGGTGGCAGGAGCGGGGGATCCCATGAGAACAGAGAGCAAACCGCGGTCGGTTCTGAAGCTGTTTGCGTAGAAACGTGAGAAGTAAAGGCCCTGCCGTTTCAGGCTGTTGAGGTGGGGAGTAACGCCTTTTATATGCGTCAGGGTGTCGGAAAAACTCTCCAGAATAATCAGATAGATGTCGGGATGAGGCAGCGAATCGGTTTGCAGAACGCTTACGGGACGCGTGTTTAAGGGCGCATTGCCGCGTATAAACCGCTTGTATGTGGCATGCGCTACGCCGTCATCCATGAACCTGTACTGATGGGCAAAGTCTTCCTGATGAGCCATATTCTCCATAAACGACAACACAGGGTTGACGGCAGCATGGTTTAATGTTGGGTTCTCGGAGAAGTAAGCCTTGCCCGTATTCATCGCCGACACGGTTACACCGCCGCGTATAGGCAGGAACAGAGCAGCCGTAAGCAGCACTATTACCAGCCATTCGGCCTTGCGGGGACGGGCAGTAAACAGCTTGTTACCGAAATAACGGTACAGCTTTTTAAACGTCATGAACACACCAGCTGCCACCAAAGCCACAGCCCCAACGCCCAAAAGGCCTTGCCACCACGTAATACTCGCCATGGCACTGGCCGGTGAAGAGACAATAAAAAAGACGGGAGTGGCATCCAACGGAAACCTCCAGTAGCTGTAAAGAGCCAGATTTGCTACAAAGGCTACAGCCACAACTATCGATGCAACGGCTGTCCACGTGAACAAAATATATCGAAATATGCGCGCCGATTTGTCGTTATGCAGGCACGATAACGGCAGCGAGTTTGCCGTTAAAGCCAATGCAGGCACGGCAGTTATGTAGCCGGCTACCGACAAATCAAGTGGCAAGCCGTGTAAAATAACAGGTAAACACTCGGTTAAACCACCGGCATACATCAGCAAAAACACCGGTTTCTGCAATACAAAAAGCACTGTCCACAACCCGAAAGTTGCGAAAAGTGCTGCTATTCGTTTCTTCATCTTTCTTTGTTGGGCCAGTAACTTATCCGGCCTCCTTGCGTAAGCTCGAACCAGGGCTCCTCATCTCGCAGCGAAATATTGTCGTATTCGAAGGGAACTACCACCGTATCGTTGCCGTCAGGCAGCACCAATCCCATCTTCCCTGCCTTTTCAGCAATGACCGGTAACATCAGCATGTCATCGACAAAACAGTAGGGAGTGCGGATAAAATCGTAAGAAGGTGACAGAATTTCGCGCCCTTTGTAATCGCTTAAACCATATTTTCCGTTTTTCTCAACAACGGTATGGAAGCGCAGATACTTCCCTTTCATGCGCTCAATATAGAAGTTCATGGTTTCCTCATCGCTTACCATGCGTATGAAATAGCCGAACGAGTCGCAGTAATTAGCCATGGCACGCGCTGCAAGCATGCGCCAGTCCATCTCAGCTACCGCTTTTCTGTTACGGTCAATATATCGTGCAACGGCCTCCTCCTGGTCGGCAACCGACAGCTGCGACAGGCTTTCCTCAAACTTTTGCATGAGTAACATTGAGCCGTGTGCTTTAATATAGCGGTGTATTTGCCGCTTCATTTCGTTGCAAAAAAACTTATCAACTTCTCTCAGCTCGATATCATCTCTGAATATTCCTTCCATGGCCGTGTCTCCTTTTAATTATAGCCTTGCGGGCTTTGTTTCATAAAGTTGGGTATATTGCAAATGTAAGAACAATATTTTACGCAGCCAAATTTTTCAGCTTAAATCGGCAACGGTGATGCCTGCGCCCCCAAATTGCACGTTTTCGTCGCGAAAACTTATTACGCCAGGCTCAGAATCGAGATACTGTCGTATCAGCTGGCGCAATATTCCGTTGCCTTTTCCGTGTAATATTCTTACGCGCTGTGCGCCCGTTAATATTGCATCGTCGATAAAACGCTGCACTGCATGTAGTGCCTCATCGCCGCGAAGCCCCCGGATATCAAGGTCCTGGTGGAAGGTTTTACGATGGCTGTCGATGGTGTTTTGTGTCATATTCGACATCTTAAAGTTTTGCAAGCTCTCCTTAATTTCGTCCATTCGTGTCTTCGGCGCGTCGTTTTCGGTTTGCGATGAGGCTTTTGCCGTAACGCTTTCCAGGCGATCAAGCGGCAGCTTTGTGCGCATGCCGCCCATCACCAATGTTGCCGTTTTGCCCGAAACAGCCTCAATTATGCCTGTTGTTTTCATGCCTTTTATGCGAACCTGCGCGCCAACGGTGATGGGATTGTCGGCTTTTTCCACCGTCTTCGTTGAGGCTTCGCGCAGGGCCGACGCTGCCCGCTGTTCACGTTCGCTCTTGTTTCTGACGTGTTCTTCGTGGCGCTTGCGGCGCGCTTTAATTTGATTGACCTTCTTTTGAAAGTCTTCTTCGCTCATCGTCCCGGCACCTTTCCTGCCCTTTACGGTTTGTTTCCAGTCGTCGTTCTCCACTTCTTGCCTGAAGGTATCAAGCTCAGCTCTTATCAGTCGTGTCGATTCCTTTTCGGCTTGCTGCTCACGAATCTCACGGATTGTGTTCTCAATGCGCCGGTTACTTTCCCTAAGCAGCTCTTCAGCAGCCTGCCGGGCCTTGTCGAGAATGGCCTTGCGTTCCTGTTCTACGCCCGTAACCTCGCTCTCATACTGTTCTATACGGCGTTGCAATTCTTTCTCTTTCTGGTGAATATTCTGCCGTTTCTGTTCCCAGTAACGCTTGTCGCGGACGATGTCCTGCAGGTATTTGTCGCTCTGAATATAGTCTGATCCCACAATGTTTTCGGCCTCATGTATCACCTCTTCAGGCAGTCCCGTCTTGCGTGCTATCTCAATTGCAAACGAGCTTCCGGGCCTGCCTATGGCCAATTGAAACAGCGGGCGCATCTCATGACGGTCATAAAGCATCGCGCCGTTGACGATACCGTCGTGCGAATCGGCAAAATGCTTCAGGTTTTGATAGTGTGTTGTAATCACCGCCCAGGCACCACGGCGGCAGAATTGTCCCAGTACGCTTTCGGCAATAGCACCTCCAATCTGCGGCTCGGTGCCTGTTCCGAACTCGTCTATTAATATTAAGGTATGGGGCGAAGCCTGCCGAATCATGTTCTTCATGTTGAGCAGGTGCGACGAATAGGTTGAAAGGTCGTTCTCCATACTCTGTTCATCGCCTATGTCAATCATTATATCGCCGAACACTCCGCACGTAGAGCGCGCATCAACAGGTATGCTAAGGCCCGTCTGCAGCATGTATTGCAGCAGCCCCGTAGTCTTTAAACATACCGACTTTCCGCCGGCGTTGGGCCCTGAAATAATCAGAATGTGCTTCTCAGGCGTCAGCATTATATCGAGCGGCCTTACCTTTTCGCCCTTCTTCTCCAGCGTACGGGCCAGCAGCGGGTGCACTGCACGAATCCAGTCGATGTAAGGATGGTCCTGCACCTGCGGCTCAAAGGCCTGCATTTGTCGGGCCAATTGTGCCTTGGCCTGCACCAAATCGACCTGCGCCAGAAACTGATAGCTGTCGAGCATTTCGCGTACATGCGGACGTATTTTTTCGGCCATCTTCGTCAGTATGCGTATCATTTCGTGACGTTCGTCGCTTTCAAGCTCCCTGATTTTGTTGTTGGCCTCCACCACTTCGGTCGGTTCGATGAACACCGTGCGTCCCGATGCACTTTCGTCGTGCACAATACCGTGTATCTTTCGTTTCAGCGCGGGCGCAACAGGAATCACCAAACGGCCGTCGCGCATGGTGGGGGCGACGTCCTTTTCAACAATGCCCTCGGCCTGTGCCGAACGCAAAATGCCGCCGAGTATGCGCGAAATGGAGCTTTCTACGCGCGATAACTCGCGGCGAATCTGTGCCAGTTCGGGCGACGCCGTGTCGCGCATGTGTCCGAATTTATCAATAATCTGTTCAATTTGCTGCACCAAAACGGGGAATGTGGCAATGCCGTCGGCCAGGTTGTGCAGTGCAGGCCAGGTCCATCGCTTTAGCGAAAAGGCATCGTTTTCAGTATTGTCGGCCGGGCCCGGCACGCTGTTGTCATCGCCGTCGTAGCGCGGAGCCGTATCGTCGCCAACGGGCTCGCCGCGATAAAAAAACGTAACCAGCTGGTCGATAGTCTTTAACGACCGCTTCAAATCGAAGAGTTCCTCCTCTTCCATCCACGTACCCTCTAAGCGAACGCGCTTTAAACTGTCTCTTACATCGAAGAAATCGACGAGCGGCAACGCATCTTCTTCCTCGCCGATACGCCTCATTTCGCGTATCTCTTCCATCCATTGGTTTACCTGAACGGGGTTAGAAGAGAACGCCAGCTCATCGGCCAGACTCTTGCCCAGCGTTGATAAACACTGCGCTTTCAGCAATGAGCGTATCTCGTCGAAGCCTGTTTTGGCTTCAAAATTCGCAGGATATATCATATCGCGGACAAAGTTACTACATATTTTTGAGTTATTTTCAATTGGGCACGAAATGCGCAACGGCATGGCGTTATATTTTCAGGCTGAGAGAAAAAGGCTGCCGTTCTGCCCCCGTTATATTATAATGTATGGGTGTTTGAGGGCTGTCGGTTTGTGCATTATGGTGTAAGGCTTGTCGTTCGACGGCCGTCAGCAGCGCGTACGACGGCCGTCACACCCATTGTCCGACG
>ERZ772945.789-NODE-789-length-24363-cov-8.544101_pt1 | contig 24363 bp, 20 predicted proteins | sample MGYA00511681_ERZ772945 | MGnify/ENA primary metagenome ERZ772945 (study PRJEB29015, sample SAMEA2737943) | human oral metagenome | biome: human oral; feature: human-associated habitat; material: dental | place: China | collected 2143 ...
GGTACTGGGAGCTGGCGGCATGATGTCGTATCCACGATGGTCTAACATAGAAAAAGTAAAAGGCGCCCATGCGGGCGCCTGCCTAGGATCGAAGATTGTTCGGTTGTGGTCGGAATGCTCGTCTTCCGCGGTGCTGTCGTCCGGGGTCCGGCATCTGTCGTTCGCCTCTTCTGTCGTGTTTGATGTTGCGTGTTCTGCGAGCGACCTTGCGCGGGCCTGCCGGCCCGTTGCCCCAGGTGCACCCGGATAAATGGTACCCATCCGTTGGGACATGGCCTGTTGCGGTTGGCGATTCGGCTGAGCGGGAGCAGACGAACGGCGAAGGTATGCGCAAGGACGCCCCGTAAGGCTCGGTGGCCTTTGCGTTGCTTTTTTGGAACCCATCTGCAATACAAGAATTCCCTTGCTAGGCTGGGTTCTTCTCCGCCATTGCTAGATGGCGAATCCCCAAAGCCGGCGCGTCACGCCGCGAGCGGACCTTCTTATCGAGCGGAACAGAGAAAGAATGGGCTCGTAGCTCTTCTCGGAAGAGCCGCTTCTCGTCCCCCTAAGCAGGACGGCATCGTCAGTCCCGAGGATGTAGCTCCAGTAGAAACCGTCGTAGATCATCCACGGGCTTTCCCCGCGCTCGCCATAGTGGACGCCTTCGCCGATGGTGGCATAGGGCGCGAGCTTGGCCGCGGCAACCCTGAATCTGGCGGCGGGAAGGTCGCGTTTCCTGGAGACGTACTCGATTTCGCACCAACCCGTGACCAGATCGCAGCTCATGTCTATGTTGTCCTCGAGGGCAGGTCCCCACGTCCAGAACCGCGCCCACGTCGCCTTCTTGCCGACGCCTCCCGCAAGGGGCTCCTCACGGGAGACGGGCGCGGGGAGAAAGCCCACCTTGGGTTCGCCGTCGGCACCGTTGTACCATCGGGCGTAGGCGAAGCGGGTCCCGTAGAGCTTTGCGACCTGCTCGTCTTCGCGTGCCGCGAAAAGGCGCTCGAACGGTTCCGACTCCTCCTGCGGGATCAGATAGCCCCAAAGGTTGGGGCAGGCGATGTCCGTGTGGCCCTCCGGCCCGTATTCGGCCGGGTAGAACGTGCCGTCTGCCTGGTCCTGAAGCGTCTCGATTGCGTCGAGGATTGCGTCGTCTTCCCAAAACCAGCTGTCGCGCAGGCCCAGATACGCGCCCATGGCTATTTTCCCTGTTGCTTGGCGGGGAGGGGCTTGTCCCACTTTGCGGTATCGGGATTCCAAGCGGCTGTGAAATCGTCGTCCATTCCCTCGCAGGTGAGGCTTACGTTCCCTGCGGAGGGTTCAGGCTCCAGCTCGAGGAGAACTCGGTTGCCGCCCCTGCCGGTATTGAGCTCGAAATCCAGGGAGAACGAGAGCCCCGCGGCTTCGAACCCGCAGTATACGCTTAGAATCTCGGCGTCGAGGGCGGGTACGTTCTCATAGCTGAACCTGAGCTTCGGCGGGATGGTATGTGCCGGCAGCGCCTTGAAGAGGATGCCGGCAATGGTGTCGGCGATGATACCATCGTGCTCGTCTCGCCAGTCGCGGTTCTCCGGTGAGGCCTCGTCGTCGAACATCCCGTTTGCAGCGGCGTCTTTGCGGTGCCAGACGTCGTAGTCGAGGACGAACGGCAGCCCTTCTTCCTTATAGTACGCATTAAACTCACATCTCGTTTGCCATTCAAATTGTGCAGGGTTCATTTTCTCACCCCCTTTCGTTCCCGGGGGCGGGTTGGTGTTCCCCTTTCGGCTGCCCTCCACGGAAGCACCGAAATTTTGCCAACTCAAACAGCAAACTTTTTTCAAATTTTTTTGAGGACAGCAAAATGCGCCCGTCTGCAAAATGCAAACGGACGCAAAGGAATTAAAAAATGTATTTATATGATTATACAGTTCATATTCATGGGTAGAAATTTCCCCGGCGGTGGTCGGGCTTTTTTTGATATGTCAATGACCGTCGGATTTTGTCGATAGGGTATGTGCTTCATGGCGGCTACCTCCTTTTAGCCGCCGCTTTTAACAGTGATACCGCGTCATTTCATTAGAAGATAAAAAGAAACGGCGGCTTTGGTTTTTCAAAGCTGCTGCGGAAATCAAAGAACGACAAGCAACAGTTCTGATTTTGCTCCAATATGGTTATTGGGGGCACAAATTAAATCAAAAAAGAGCCGATAACAGCAGTATTTCAAACTGCATATTATCGGCTCTGCGTCTGTGCGTCTGGCTCTTTTAATTAAATTATTTTTGTTGTTTTTTGGCTTTATTATATGTATTAGCTAACTGTCCACAAGCTGCTTTAATCTTTCTACCATGAGAAACTCTCATGGTAACTTCAAGTCCTGTTTGCTCTAATTGATGTTTGAACGCAACCATTTCTTGTTTTTGTGGTGCTCTAATTTTTGAATTACTCGTCGGGTTGTATTGCAGCACGTTAATCATAACATTTTTGCCCTTAAACCATTTTGCAAGTTGCTTTATATCTGAGGAACGGTCATTTATACCTGGTAAAAGCAAATACGCAAATACCACTTTTCGATTATGCCTTTGTGAATAGGACAATGCTTGCTTAACAACATCTTCAATAGCGTACATGTGCATATGAGGAATGATGCAGTTTCTCGCAGCCTGTGTTGCTGCATGTAAAGATATTGTCAACTGAATTTTTAGATGTTCTTCGCGCAATTTTTTTAATTGATTAACTGGACCAACTGTTGATACGGTAATGCCGTCGGTTGGAAAGTTAAGTCCATTTCTATCTCGAAGAATATGGATTGCTGCAATCAAGTTGTCGTAATTGAATAAAGGTTCTCCCATTCCCATAAAAACGATACGATTTACTTTTTGACGTATCAATATGACCTGCTGCACAATTTCAGATGGTGTTAGATTACGAACGAAACCATTGCGTCCGGACTCACAAAAAATACAGCCAACAGAACAACCAACTTGCGTACTTACGCAAACAGTCCCACCATCTCGCCGTTTAATAAAAACCGTTTCGATATACCTGTTGTCTTTCAATTCATAAACATACTTTTCAGTATCGCTACTTTTATAGACTTTTTTTGTTGATATTGATAGATTTTTTTTGTGAAATGGCTGTTTATACAATTCCGCATATAAGGCTCTTGCTTTATCCTCTCCAATTACTTCCGACATTTCTTTGTAAGTAAATCCGTATGGGTCATTCAATATTTCCGTAAGTGTACTTTTAGGTAAGTGTTTCATTTAATATCCTTCCTTTTGTTTTTCAGAGTTTTTGATTATGATTTCTAATTTTTCAAAAAAGCCCATATTGAAAATGGGAAAAATCTTTTTTGATTTCAATGCTTATCGAATACGCATGCTATGTAACATAAACATTTCCCCCTTTTAATAATACTATACAAGACGATATGAGCAGGACATAAAAAAGTTGGAAGCCCCTCCTGCATGCATATCCGCGGATTAGGCCGACAATAGAGGTGTCCAAACCGCCAGCGGCCACGCCGCATTCATGGAAGGGGCTTCCGATGAGCAATGCTACCACTTTCGTAGGGCTAGACGTGCATGCCAGGCCGGTGAAGGCCTGCGCGTTCGTCCCGGAAACGGGCGAGACGATCAGGAAATCGTTCGGCTACGAGCCCGGCGAGATCGCCTCATGGGTGTCCTCGCTGCCCCAGTCCGCCAGATGCGTCTACGAGTCGGGAGTGACGGGCTTCCACCTTTGCCGCGAGCTGAACGCGATGGGCGCCGCCTGCGTGATCGGAGCCGTTTCCAAGATGCACAAGCCCGCCGCGGACCGCGGCCGCAAGACCGACAGGCGCGACGCGCAGTTCCTCGCGGTGCAGCTGGCGCTGGGCGTGGTCACCGAGGTGCACGTGCCCGATGCCGAGTGCGAGGGCGCGCGGGATTTGGCGCGGGCGCTGGCCGACGCGCGCGACGACGCCGTGCGCGCCAAGCAGAGGCTTTCGAAGTTCCTGCTCAGGCACGGGCTCGTCTACGACGAGAGGAACGCCGCCGGCCAGAGGCGCAACCGCTGGACCGGGGATTTCTGGGCGTGGGTGGGCCGCATCGACCTCGGGGACGCCGCCGCCATGGCGACGCTGGACCACTACTGCGAGCGCGTGCGCGAGGCCGACGCCGCCAAGGCCGCGCTCGAGGCGAAGGTCAAGTCGCTGGCCCAGCAGCCTAGATGGAAGCCGACCTGCGACGCGCTCAAATGCCTCAAGGGTATAGACGCGGTCACCGCGGCTTCGATCGCGTGCGAGGCCGACGGCTTCGCGAGGTTCGCCACGGCGTCGGGCTTCGCGGCGTGGGTGGGCCTGGTGCCCTCCGAGCACTCCAGCGGCGAGTCCCGATTCCGCGGCGGGATAACCAAGGCCGGCAACAAGCACCTGAGAAAGCTGCTCGTCGAGGCCGCCTGGCACTACAAGGGAGCGTCGAGGTCGCCGAAAGACCTGGCCAAGGGGCAGGTAGTCGACGCAGCGACCAGGCGACACGCCAACGCGGGCGTGAGGCGGCTCGTCGACAGGCGCCGCTCCATGGACGATGCGGGCAAGCAGAGCAGCGTGGCCAACGTCGCGGTGGCGCGCGAGCTGGCCTGCTGGTGCTGGGCCGTGGGCCGAATGGCGGAAGGCGCCTAGCGGGAGCGCCGCGCACATATCCGGGTCTTTCCCGGAATTCCCGGGCTCGACGGGCGTCGGCCTCCATCCTCGGATTTTTTTGGTGCGGCGGCGAAGCCGCCACGCACGCCAAAAGACAGACGAGACGGAGGGGCCGGCCGTAGCAACGAGATGCACCGGCGCATTCTGCGCGATGGGCGAATATTAAACTGCCAGACGGGCGTCGATCCGACACGCGCTGTCAACGGGGATTGCGGAGGAGATAGATTGGGCCAAGGGCGAACGAAATCGCCCTTGGCCCTTCATTGCCTATTGACAATGTCCTGCTCATATTATAAAAGGCGCCCACGAGGACACCTACAGGCTATCTTCGAACTACTTGGTTGGGGCAGACGGAGGAAAAAAATAGGGCAGAATCGCTCTCATGATCCCGCCCCGCAAACCCGAGGGTTTCTAACTGGCTCCATTATTCCGGGCTTCTCAGTTCTGTCATTGACCCAGGTATCATCCGTCTCCTATAGCGAGTGAATATAAAAATAGGGCAGAGTCGCTTGCGCAAGTCCGCCCCTAAAACCGTGAAGGTTTTGCTATCTGCAGGCTATTCTACCAACCCGAGCGATTCTGTCAACCTGCGAAGGAACTCGAGCGCGGAGCGAGCTGCGGCGTCGGGCCCCTTGTCGGGCAGCGCCTCGGTTTCGCCGTCGGCCCTGGCGAACATCTCGGCGAGCTCGGATGCGGCGCGCGAGCGCGAGGAGCCCTCGGGTACCAAGCCGGAGTGCGCCACGAGCACGGTCGCGACCTCCTGCATGGCCGTATTCCCCATCCACTTCCTCCTGGTCGCCTTGGGAATCCCCACGGCGGCGACCCTTCGGGAGACGCCGCTGGACGCCGAGCCCCGGGCGGCGCCCCTCTCGGCGAAGCAGTTGATCAGGCACGAGCCGTGCGCGGCGCAGTTGCGGACGGACTTCACGCGCTTGAGGTCGTAGTGGGAGGCCTCGAGGCGCCTGTCGCCCCATCGCCTGGCGCAGAAGCGCACGAAGTCGATGAGGGTGCCGAACGAGGTGAGCTCAAGGAAGGCCCAGGCAGGCATGTCGCCGGAGTACTTCGCGTAGAGGCTCGAGCTGTAGGGGCTGCGGCCGCTCATCTTGAGCTCGCGCAGGCGGTACTCCCTGTTTGCAGTGGTAAGCGATGCCATGTAGTCGGCCACGATGGCGTAGCCGTCCTCTCCACGGTCCTCCATCTCGCGAAGCAGTGTCACCTTCTGGAAATGCTCGATGTCGAGCGTCATGCCGAGCAGGGCGTGGCGCAGCTCCTGGTCGAGCGCCGCGAGCAGGCGCAGCTGGCCGAAGTCGAGGTCTACGTAGCGGCCGTCGCGCGGGCCTCCCTCGTATTTCGAGAAGAGTTTGCGGTAGGATGCGAGCTTGAAGAAGTTGCACTTGTCGCGCAGGTAGTCCGCGGCCTCTTCCTCGGAACACAGTTCGAAGGCTACGCCCTTCTGCTTGAGGTGCTCTATCTGCTGCTCGATCGTGAGGATCGGCTTCCTATCGTGGGGTTCGGCCATGCTCGGTCTCCTGTCATTGATTTGAGAATCCTATTCTACCAGCATGTTTGCCCTGAATCCTGAAGGCCCGTTCGCCAACTCATAAGCAAGCCACCTGAGACTACTCACTTTGTTCACGAATGGCGAAGACCTGCGACCTGGGGTTTTGCAAATGGCGCGCAAGCCACCCGCGTTAATTCACTTGCGATTGCAGCTGGCGGCTTGCGGGCAAAAGGGCGGTTGAGTTTCAAAACGGGCGTTTTCGGCGCCATCGAGCCTCCAAAGGCGACCCGCCGCGCACTTTGGGACAAAAACAAAAACTCAAAGCCCTGAGTTTGAAAAAAGTTTTTGAGGTTGTCCCAGCTTTTGTCCCCGAAGCCGACGAAACGCGACATCGCGTCATTCGGCGGCACGCGTTCCGTGTCGATGCCGAAAACTGGGTGTAACTGGAGTGACGGGACGGCAGAACCGACGCCATCGAGTGGGAATAGTTGAAATCTAGCGTTTTCGAGTCCCTGACCTGCACCAACGGGTCAGGGGCTTTTCGTTTGACAACCTCTGGGCAACCCTTACGGCCACATGCCGTGACTCGCATCAGCCCCAATCAAAGCCCGCGATGCCTCTGCTTGCGCTACCCGAGCGTGGAAATCCGGACGCACGAGCGTGGATTTTCGGACGTCTGATGAATGAGAGTGGATAATCTCCCGTTTTGAGGGTAGTGTCGCGAATGTTGGTGTAGGGCTCGGTTCTCGAGGGTGGCCGCAGGCTGCCCGAGGAACCGAGAATCACCTGGAATGCCGTCGTTCTAGCGCATGTCACGCCGCCTTCCCGCCGGCAACGGGGTTGTCGGCCACGACGGGCGCGATGATCCTGGCCGCGCGCTCGGCGGCGGTGCCCTCGCAGGCGTGCGCGGGCGCGTTCGCCTCGGCGCCCTCCACGGCCCTGCCGATGGAGTCGTCGTTGAACCAGCGGCGCCCCGCCCAATCCTCGTCCGTCTCGGCGAACACGGCGCCCATCATCCTGATGAGCGACTTCCTGCTCGGGAAGACCCGCACCACGCGGCTGCGGCGCCGAGCCCCGGCAGGCGCCTGCAGCCGCCCGAACCCGCGCCGATGGCGGCGACGAGCGCGGTAGACTGCACGCGGCCGTCGTCCCTGCACTTGATGTAGGTGGCGTCGAGCCAGACGTAGGGGTGCTTGACGTCGGAGAGGTCGCGTTCCTGCAGGTCGGCGGCCGCGTCGTCGAGCGAGGAGCACGTCCTTGACACCTGGCTGGCGCTCATGCGGTCCATGCCCGTGGACTGCGCCACGCGCTTCGCCTTCCTGGCGGACACGCCGTTGGCCACCATCCCGGACACGGCGGCGACCACGGCGCGGTCGACGCGCGAGCAGCGCTCGATCAGGTCCTCGGGGAAGCAGCTCCCCGCGCACAGCTTCGGGATCCTGGGGTTGATGGTGCCCGCGCTGGTGGTGAGCCTGCGCTCGCGGTATCCGTTCCTCTGGTTGCCGGCCTCGCAGGCCTCGTCGGCCCGGGCGTCCACGATCTCGTTGACCAGGGATTCGGCCATTATCCTCAACAGCTCGGAGAGGTTGACCATGCCGTCGTCGAATCTGGGCATCTCGGCCCCGTCGCTCGCGATCTCGTGTATATTGTCCATATGCGGTTATTGCCTTTCTACGAATCCTGACTTCAGCAATTAGAATTCTAGGCGATAATCGCTTCCTGCTTTCTGCAGCCAGGGAAGCGGTCCCTTACACCAACATTCGGCACGCGATCGGCAGTTATGGCAAATTCTATCTACAAACCAGTCTCATTAGAGGTTGGAAACATACTCAAAGACGTGCAGACAGGCAAGATCGGCTTGCCGGATCTGCAGCGTCCCTTTGTCTGGAAGAACGACAAGGTTCGCCAGCTCCTCGACTCCATGTTCCGAGGATACCCTATTGGCTACATCATGCTCTGGGAGTCCCCGGCTGACTACAGCGAGAAGAAGTCCTCTATCGGCACCAACACCAAGATCTATGAAGCCCCGAAGGAACTCGTCATCGACGGCCAACAGCGCCTCACTGCCCTGCTTAGCTCGCTCTATGGTGTGCGGGTTAAGGACAAGGACTTCAAGGAGCGCAACATTCGAATCGCATTCGATCCGATAACGCACGTTTTCGAGAATGCCGATGCAGCCACCGACAGGAATCCGAGATTCATCTCATCGGTCAGCGAGGTCTTTACCGCAAACAGAGAGAACAAGCTCAGCACCTTCAGGAAGTCCTTTATTCGTCAATTGAATGAAGGTAATGCAAAGAAAGGTGAACCCGAACTGACAGACGAGGAAGAAGATCTTATCGAGCAGGGCATAAACGCCCTCCTTGGATTGGAGCACTACTTGCTCCCAACCCTTGAAATCACTTCTGATGCTGACGAGGAAATGGTTTCGGACATCTTCGTGCGCGTCAACTCCCAGGGTCAATCTCTCAAACAGGACGACTTCATCATGTCCCTGCTCTCCGTCTATGAGCCCGAAATGCGCTCTCGCATCGAGAAGTTCTGCGCGGACAGCCATGTTCCCGCCGATGGCACCTCTTACAACCACCTCATAAAGACATCTGCAACTCACATCATCCGTGCAGCCGTCGGACTCGGGTTCAAGCGCGGGCGCCTTCGCTATGCGTATCAGATTCTTCGTGGCAAGGATCTCAAGACCGGTGAAACTTCCCCCGAGACGCGCGCAGAAAACTTCGAGAAGTTCGGCAAGGCCCTGGATTGCGTTCTCGATCTGAATAATTGGAAGGCATTCCTAAATACATTGGGTGAAGCCGGCTACATAAGTTCAAGTCAGATTACGTCTGAGAACGCGTTGATTTTCAACTATGCTTTCTATCTGATTGGCCGTTACGAATTCAAGATGGAGCCTCTGGCTATTAAGAAGCTCGTTAGACGTTGGTTCTACGCTTCCAACCTTACGGCCTTCTATGTTGGCTCATTCGAGTCCGATTTCGAGAAGCAGCTTAACGAGGTCTCTGAGCTCAAAACTGCTGAAGAGTTCATCGCCTACTTCGACAGAAGTATCGCCGCACTGATGACAGACGACTACTTTTCCCTCACCCTGCCAAACGACCTCAACGCCAACGAAGCTACCGGCCCAAGCTGGCAAGGCTTTGTGGCTGCACAAGTTGTCCTGGGATACAAAGCCCTTTTCAGCACCGTGCCGGTTTCGCAACTCATATCCGATGGAGCCTCTGGCACAAAGAAGGCAGTGGACAAGCACCACCTCTTCCCCAACAACTATTTGAAAGAAGCGGGCTATCTATCTAACCGTAGCAACCGTGCTAACTTCACGTATGCGGACTATGGGAACAACATCTACATTTCCGATGATGCCCCTTCCGTGTATGTCGCAAAATACCGCAACGAACTTGGCGAAGAAGCCTACATAGAAGCATGCAAGCAGCATGCATTACCTACAGGCTTCGAAAACATGGACTATGAGGAGTTCATAGCAGCGCGTAGAGGCTTAATGGCCCAACTAATCAAGAAGGGCTTTGAGAGGCTGTAAGGAGTCGAAATGAAAGTCTCATCGCTTGATGAACAGACATTCGTCAATCTTGTTCGTTTCCATCCCGACGGCGTCTATGTTCGGTCCAGAGAAAGCGTTCATCTCGAGTTTAAAGAAAGCTTCAATGGGAACGCCTATGCCAAATACATGAAAACCATGGCCGCATTTGCGAACAACAGCGGCGGTTACATAGTATTTGGCATTTCGGATTCGCCTCGAACCGCAAAGGGGCTGTCGGAAAAATCACTCAAAAAATTTGATGACCTGAAGATAGAAACCTTTGACACCACGCTTTCCAAAACATTCCAACCCTATATTACTTGGGACTGTAGAACCTATGAATACAACGGAAAGCATTTCGGAATTCTCCATGTCCCAAAAGCTCAGCAAAGGCCCATCATCGTCGCAACGCAATTTGGCGAGGGAAGGGATTCCTTGCGAGAGGGTGATATCTACTACAGATATACAGGCCAATCAAAGCGTGTCGCATATCCGGAACTATCCGCAATAATCCAAGAAGAAAGGCTGCGAGAGCAGCAGCGTTGGTCTAACCTCATGTCGAAAATCGCAACAATCGGAGCATCCGATGCTGCGTTGCTCGATCTATCCTCCGGAGCACTATCGGGCGCTGGTGGCACTGTCGTAATAGACGAAGATATCATGGCTCGAATTGCTTTCATCAAAGAAGGAGAGTTCTCTGAAGTTCGAGGAAAACCAACGCTTAAGCTTATTGGTGAAGTCAAATCTGTTGAAGCGGGAAAACTTGTTTTAGGAGAGAAAAAATCTCGTTCCCGACCGCAAGCAATAGACTCTGACCTCATTATTCGAGATTTTCTAGAAGAAAAGCCTGTTGAAGGTGCCTTTGAATTTGCTAGGGCGATAGCTTCAGGAAACACCCCGAATTTACCAATATACTATTTCCTTTATGGCGACAACATCTCTCTCCAAGAAGTAACGAAGTATCTAGCTGGTCTCAACACCCGGGGGCAAAGCAAAGATCAGCTGCTGACGCGCCTGAGAGGGAAACGCATGCCTTACTCAAGAAAAACCACTTCAGACGCTTATGCGAAAAAGGATACGTACAAAGCAAAATGGCTTAACGGGTCTCTCGAAATAACCACGGAGGACTTTAGATACAAAGTTCAAGCAATCCAGACAATGACAGCTGAGGAGATTCAAACCAATCTAAATATCATTTCCACTCAAATGCTCGAGATGTATAAACTCACCCAAAGCGAGAAGCTTGAATCAGTCAGTACAACTAGTTTGAGATATGCAATTTGTTATATCGACGAGGCTGTGTACAAACCGAAAGTCGAGGCACTAGGAGAGGATTTGTAGCGACCGCTCTACCCCACTCCGTCGCAGCGAATCATTGATGGCTTGTAGGTACGAGACCTCCAGGCCACCTGCTACTTATGCAGGAATTTTGTCACGGTAATGCACCTGCAAGCCACCCGCTACTTACGCCGTCACCCGTCACGCAAAAAAAACGACCTGTGACAATAATTTGACAGCATGGATTTTCAGCCCGGTCTGTTTAATCTGGCGTAAGCCGAAGAAACCAGCGTAAAATGACGTAAACTGAGCACGAATTTGTCCCGTTTTTTATTGAGTGGGAATAGGGAAATTTGGGAATATCATTCCCAAATTTAACCACATCAATGCAAAATGAGAAAATTGCCTCCGTGCAAAGGAGGCAACTCATGTACATCAGGCGCGAAATCGAGTCGACCATCGACACCATGCTTACACAGGGTAAGGTGATTCTTGTCACCGGCGCGCGGCAAGTCGGCAAAACCACAATGCTCAAAGAGCACCTCGGGGACTCCTTCAGCTATGTCTCGATGGAAAATCCGCGCGACTATCTGCTGGTTAAGCAGGATGCGGTTCTCTTTTTCAACTCCCATGAGCTACCTCTCATCATCGACGAGGTTCAGCGGGTGCCCGAGCTGTTCTCCCCAGTGAAGTGGATTGTCGACCAATTCGACCAGAAGGGCTGCATCGTGCTTACCGGGTCGCAAACGTATCATCTGATGAAGGGCGTGAGCGAGTCCTTGGCCGGCAGGATCAGGATTATCGAGATGCCTCCGCTTAGCTTAAGGGAGCTCATTGACGCTGCGAACAGTCCTCATCCTTACGTGCCGACACGTATTACAGAACCCAAGCATGTGAAAGACCTGGATATCTGGAGCCTCATCCACAGGGGATCTATGCCCGAGCTCCAAGATGACTCCATGGACTGGGACTCCTTCTACTCGGATTATGTATCCGCATATCTCGAACGCGACGTCCGCGACCTCATCAACGTGCAGGATGAGACCAAGTTCTACAGCTTCATGGTTGCATGTGCTGCAAGATCGGCGCAGTTGTTCAACGCTACCGACATCGGAAACGCAATCGACGTAGACCACAAAACAGCCAAGGCGTGGCTCTCGGTGCTTCAGGCCTCAAACATCGTGAGGGTCATCCAGCCGTTCTGTCCAAACGTAGACAAGCGTCTTTCCAAGACCCCGAAGGTTTTCTTCATGGACACAGGGCTGGTGTGTCACCTCACACGATGGACTACTCCCGATCAGCTCCGCAACGGTGCAGTCGCCGGCCATGTCTTCGAGACGTTCGTCGTCTCGGAGGTGCTCAAGAGCTACATGAACGCAGGCGCGAACCTTCGCGACGTGTGATTCTACCGAGACGCAAAGAAACGCGAGATCGATCTCGTCATACAGGAAGGTCATGTGCTGCATCCCGTGGAGATTAAGATGGCTGCCACCGTTGGAAGTGATGTCGTTAAGAACTTCGGCTGCTTGGACAGCCTCTCGGATTACGAGGTTGGGTTTGGGCACGTGGTCTGCCAGACCGATGAGCCCTATCTTGTGACGCACAATGTTCAGGCCGTGCCGGTCTGGGAGGTTTAGCGAGGCTCCAATTTAGGATATAGAGATCTGTAAGATGTCGTGCCTCCCGCCGGTATGAATGTTGTTGCAGGCCTCATACCTACAGCTTAATGTCCCTATTCCCGAAACTTCACAAAATGCGAGCTTGAGGAATAGGAATGAGATTTGTTGGGCTTGCTTCTGATTTTAAATCTATCGTCTCCACGCGCGGCCCATCTCGTCCTTTGCGCATGCGAGCACGAAGCCCCGGTTATTCGTGCGGACGTCATCCCCCATGCCGAAGAGGGGATTACCACTCATCCGACGGAGGGGAATACGTGCGCGTAGAACAGGCTGGTCTGCGCGTTGAGCGACTCCACCCTGTATTCAGCTGGTTTGGGTTATGCGTATTGCTGAGAGCCCCGAAGCCAATCGACAAAGGGAGGGTGACCGGACACATCACCCGAACACGGGATTCCTCGATGGTCTCCCCGGCAGACCTGGCAGGTGGCTCAGCCGTACCTGACATATATAATATGGTCATATTACGGTATCTAGGCGAAGCGAGTGAATATGGATATCGAACTTACCTTGGAAAGGGACGGCTTTTACGGGCTGTATCATGGGGGGACAAAGTATCCCGATGTAGTGATTCTGCGCACGGCAGGCTCGGGAGCGCCGAAAGGAAACGTGATCTCCTGCAGTAAATTCCTGTTTGAAGCGGGATACAGCGTGCTGTGCATCGGCTATTACATGTGGGGGACGTTAGGGGATGTCATTGACGAGATTCCCTTGGATTATGTTGAGAAAGCGATCTCCTGGGTCAGGTCATACACCGGCAATCCGAACCTGCGGATCGGTATCACGGGGCTTTCACAGGGAGCATCCTATGCTTTGGCAGCTGCGGCACGGATTCCGGACATCTCTGCCGTTGCGGTGGCATCCCCGTTCGATCACGTTATGGAGGGGAATACCAATTCCTTCCGCAGGACCGGTCATTCATCCTACACATGGCATGGCGAGCCGCTTCCGTATACGAGGTGGAAGCTGCTGGATGCGAGCCTACCAAAGCTGCTGTTTCACATTCTGAGGGATAAGGAGTACGGTATCTCACGGATGATGCGCTATGGCTACGATAAGAACGGCATCGATCCGGTCTCGGCGATCGAGGTAGAAAACATGCATGCCGACCTATTACTGCTTGCTTCCAAAGACGATGACTGCTGGCCCTCTGATGAGGCTGTGCCTCGCATGGTAGAACGGCTTCGGGTCGCCGGATATTCCCATCATGTGGAATCCCATATCTATGAAAGGGGCTGCCACAATATGGGTGGGGATATGATGCTTACCGGCAAAACCGGGAAGAAAATGAAAAGGTTCATGCGATCCTGGGCAGACCATCCAGATGACTGTCTTGCCTGCATCGAGGACAGCAAGGAAAGGATTCTAACTTTTTTCGAAAGCGTTTTTTCGCGGTAGCACTGCCCATATCGAACAATGGCCTTCATCAAGCAACAGATACTGATTGGGATAACTGGGCAGGCTCATCCAAAATGGTAAAATGAGGTCGCGCCTCTCATGGGCGATGGGGAGATGCCGTTCTGATGGCGGGGTGAGCGTATGAGATATATGGGGTTGCCGCAGGGCATGTGGCTGCTATACCGTGGCTCATTTGAGGAGGGCATGGTTACGGTTCTTGGGCTTGATGCCGTAGCCGCGAAAGCGGTCATACATGACGCAAAGCCGAAGTATCGGGAGCTCATTGCAGGCTTGCCGGAATTTGAAAGGGCAGACCGTTTCAAAGTAAATATTGTAAGCTGCGCCATGCTTGCTGCGGTTATCCTGAACATGCCGAAACGGCCCGACGTGGAAACGCTGACGGAATTCTACGAAAAAGCGATGATGAACCGACTGACGCGTTGGTTTTGTCACATGAGCGGCAAGAGCAAGTTTTCAGATAAGGAAATCCACTCCATGCAAGAGACAGCTCGTCTCAAGGCTGCCGACAGGAATCCGTACTCATGGAATATGGACCTCTACCTTTATCCGGGCGGAAGTGGATACGAAGCACGATTTACCAAGTGTGGCATCTGTACTTTGATGAAAGAGCTGGGCCTCTATGACCTTGTTCCCGCAATGTGCAGCCTTGACTATGCTATGGCAGAAGCGGGCGGCAACCGATTTGTGCGGGAATATACTTTGGCTTCGGGTGGCCCGTACTGTGACTGCGGATATAAGAAATAGGTTTTTTGGAAGTCACCAGACGCGCTCATCCTCAGAACGTCCCTACAGCTCGCTGCCTGATGCCATGAGCTCGACGAGGTTTTGGTGCGTGGCGCCGTCGCGCTCCAGCGGCAGCGGGCCGGGCGTAAGGAGGTACTGAGGGTAGTTGTCGCGTACCAGCGAAAACGGCCGGTACTTTCGCTTCTCGGCGGCCTTTTCCGCAACCGACAGGGACACCTGTATGTAGGCGTACCCCTCGTCGGCTCTGCGTGCGATGGAGTCGACCTCCAGCTTGCCTATCTGCACGACGTTCACGCGGTAGTCTGCAAGGACCGCTTCGACTTCATGTCGAAGCGGTCGCATCGGTGGAGCGGCTTCGCCTTCACGAGGAGCTCGATGTAGCGCGCCTTGGCCTGGGCGTCGTCGAACTCCAGGGCCTTGGGGAAGCCGCCGTAGCGCAGGAAGTTGCGGAAGAGCTGGGCCTCGGGGGCTTGCGGCTTGCCGAGGTGTGCGCGCATCTCTAGGTACTCGGAAAACGACAGGGTGAACAGCCCTATCTCTACGTAGCGGCCCGTGAGGTTGGTCATGAGCTCGCCGGACAGCAGGTAGGAGTTCGACTTGGTGATGAACACGTCTGTTCGACGCTGATTCGAATTATGAGGCCGATTTTTAAGCCCCCGCTATTACTCCCGCCGGGGTTTCGGGGAATAACAAAGTCCGAAAAGCACGTTTTCCCAGCAAAGGTGCAATTATTCTTCTCCACTCGAATCAACGATTGATTCGGGAATGATTCGGACGAGGTGGCATGAGGTGGATGATGGGACACGAGATGGAATCAGATAAGGTCAAACGGACAGCTGCAACAGTTGAGTGGGAATAGGGAGATAGCCCAGTTCATCTAGTCTCATCCTGCGCGTCTAGTCGTGGTGGCTTGCAACTAGTGCCCTGTATTGGATAAAGCCACCGGGACTTTCGGGGAGTGACAAACGCGAGAAAGCCCCGGAATCCTCGGATTTCGGGGCTTGTTTTTATGGGTGTTAAACTGCGGAAATGCTCTTTACACTGCGCTTCGGGGAGTGACGCGTTGCGACTTGTTGCACTCCAGTTGTACATTCATACTGAATATTAGATAATGTTCAGCACAGTAGTACATGATGACGGGAGACGCTACGGAAACCCTGATGGACATAGCCACGAACTGCAACGGCTACGTCACCTCGGCGCAGGTGACGGCCGCCGGCATTCCCAGGCGCAAGCTTTCGGAGGCCGTGCACGCTGGCGAGCTCATTCAGATAGACCGTGGCCTCTATGCGCTTCCCGACGTGTGGGAGGATCCCCTCTACATCGCGCAGCACCGTTTCTCTCGCGGAATCTTCTCGGATGACACGGCGCTCTACCTCCACGGCATGACGGACCGCGCTCCATTCGCCCCGACGATGACCTTTCCTAGGAGCTACAACGCGACCGCGGTCAAGGCGGCAGGAATCGTATGCCGCACCTGCGCCGACGATGTCCTCGAACTTGGCCTCTGCAAGGTCCGGACGGAATACGGCAACGCCGTCAGGGCATATGACGTCGAGCGGACGCTCTGCGACCTCGTCCGCGGCCAGGGTACGCCGGACGCCCAGCTGGTCACCCCGTCGATGAAGGCCTATGTGCGGAGCAAGGACCGCGACCCCATGAAGCTAATTTCCTACGCCCGAGACCTCGGCGTTGAGGCAAAAATCCGCAACTACCTGGAGGTGCTGCTGTGAGGACCAAGAACGCGATGCAACTCAAGGCGCGCATAAACACCCGGGCGAAGGAAGCGGGCATCCCCGCTCAGTCCCTGATGCAGAGCTACCTCTTCGAGAGGCTTTTCGAGCGCCTCTCGAAATCCAAATGGCGCGACAACGTCGTCATCAAGGGCGGCATGCTCATCTCCTCCCTCGTGGGCGTGGCGTCCAGGACGACGATGGACCTCGACACGACGATCACCGGCTTCACGCTGAATCACGAATCCGCCGAGAAGATTTTCCGCGAGGTGGCAGCCGTTAGCGCAGACGACGACTGGGGCTTCGAGTTCGACCGCACCGAGGACATCAGGGAGACCGACGACTACCCGGGCATACGCGTTTACCTCAGGGCGATGTATCCGCCCATGGCGGTGCCGCTCAAGATCGACGTCACCACGGGCGACAGCATCACGCCCGGACCCATCGCCTACGACTACCCGCTCCTGTTTGACGGGGGAAGCGTCAGTCTGATGTCCTACCCGCTCGAGACGGTGCTTGCCGAGAAGCTCGAGACCGTCGTCTCGCGCGGCGTGACCAACATGCGTCCTCGTGACTTCTACGACATACACCTGCTCTGGAGGAGCAAGGGCGACAGTTGCGATGTCCTCACGCTGAGGGAGGCGCTCGAACGCACATGCGCCAAGCGCGGGAGCGCGGAGATGATGGCGCGGTGGCAGACGGTCCTCGACGAGGTCGCAACTGACCAGACGATGCTCGCGCTGTGGGGCAAGTACGCAAAGAAGAATCCCTACGCAGCTGACATCGAGTTGGCGCAGTGCTGCGAGACGGCGAAAGAAATTCTAGCCATACTCAATTAGCTCATGCATTTCTTATTTGCATAGCAGCATGTCAAGTGAGCTCACTTGGCTATAAGAACAAACAAGGAAGTCTATGGAAGACGGCGTGATTACAAAAGAACTGCAAACTGCTCTCGACAATTTTCACAGGTCAGAGCCGCAATCGACTCTCGGAGCAGAGAATGCATGGCGAGGATATTGGCTTCAAGCACTCTATATAGGCGCAAGAGTGGCGGAGCACAATAATGATGGCCTCATCTATCTACCAGAAACAGTAGAAGATTTGATGGTGGTAGTAGGAGGTGGGACAGGTCAAGAGTGCATTGAATTCGTCCAAGTCAAGAGCCGTAAGTCCGATGCTTTTCACCTCAGCAATTTGAATCCGAAAACCAAAGACACAAACCTGGACAAGGATGACTCTTTCTTCGGCCATATATACGAATTCTGGAAACAAGACGTGCATATCAGTGCGCGCGTAGTTGTTTTTGGTAATGTCGATCGTGAAATGAGCGATGTCGGTGGAGGCCTGCAAGTAGAAGGCTCCATTAGACGAAAAATGATTGAGAAATATGGATACCCAGATGATTTTTGCGAATGGCTCAAAGAGCACTTGAGCATTGAGCAGGCTGACGAGCAGTCCCTTACATCGCTACTTGAGCAGCAGCTCAGCAATCGTATTGAAACGGGAGCTGCTGTTGAGTTGGCACGCGATTACATCATGAGCTACATATACTCATGCTGTCGAAACCGAATAAGCATTACTGATCGAGAGTGGCAGACAAAGCTAGTGAACTTTGCGCTGCAGGCATCTTCAGCGCGAGGCTATCTTGAAAACTACGGTCACACGATTGTTTCTTTGTCCCAATATCTTGCTGGCAGCGAGCATGACGTTGCGGAGTTGGAAGCTGAATATCGGTCCGGAGCAAGCGCAGTTCCTGAGCATATTGCCCTGAACCTAGATGTAGAGCGTCCAACCTGGCAATCGGGAATTAGCAAAGCGTTCGAGTCCAAAAATATAGTTGTCGTCCGCGCGGCTTCCGGGCAAGGGAAATCAACGGTCTGTTATCGCTGGCTCATGGATCGCAATGCCATTTCCGATATTTATTTGCTTAATGGAGTGTCGTCTACAAATGCTCCGGGAATTGTCGCTGCACTTAGAGGGCTTGCGGCTCAGCAAAGTAACGTCTATGCATACGTTGAAGGTGGAGCCGATGCGGGATGGGTGGATTTATGCACTGAAATCAATCGTCTCAATTGTCCAAATTTGAAGCTACTCGTCAGCGTCCGCGAGGACGATGCTGCCAGGGCTTACTACGATGCATCGAAAGTTGGAAGTGCAGATGTCTTTCTGCTATTCGACAAGCATGAAGCAGAGCATTTGTACAAGCAGTTCAATACTTCGCTGTTTCCATCGTTTGAGAGTGCGTGGGAGTCATTCGGAGGAGAGGGGCCCCTGATGGAGTTCATTTACTCCCTCAGCCATGATGTCTCTCTTCGTCAGAAGCTTGAGGGGCAGGCAAGACAGCTGCGCATGACAGAACATGATAGCTGGTTGACTTTCCTCTACCTTGCAAGTGCCGCCGGTGAATATGGGCTTCCCTCGTCCATTGCCAGACTCAAAAGCGCATCAGGGCTAAACAACATACAGAACATGCTCGAGATTCTAGAGAACGAGATGCTCCTACGATCGGATGCAGAGCGTGGACTGGTGTTCCCCATGCATCCATACCGCTCAAAGCTACTTGCTGAAATCATTGCCCCTATGCTCTACCAAGATGAGGAAGAACTCGTTCTGAGTGCCGCCAAGTGCGCCTCCGGCGATTTTGGTGCCATTCTCATTCCCTATCTTTCGGAAAATTCATTTAGCCAAAATGGCCTTGATGACTTGGTTGATATTGCCCAAGTTTCTTGGAAGTCTTCCGCCCAAGCATTGCGAGCAATGGTCTGGAAAGACGCACGCTGCTTCTATTGCTCTACCGACGACTTACGGCAACATATGATTGGTGCTGGACTGCCCGTCTTCCTTTTAAGCATGATTGCCGGAGACATAACGAGTGTGAACGATCAAGAGAACTGGCTGCCCATACTGGAGCTATTTCCCGATGAGGCCATGCGAGACTCTGCCTGTGCCCTAGTCGCTCAGCTAGCATGTCGAAAAGCCGAATACAGGGAGACCGATCGGCTTCTTTCGAAATTAGTGCAACGCCTTCCTTCGGTTGACATACTTCCCAGTCAAGCATCCGAAGCCGGCTTCGTTCTCGCGTATGTGGGAAGCAGGGGTTTCGAGCGTTTGATTTCCGATAGCAAAATTAACGCCTTGGTTCATGTAGATGGCCTTGCGTCAATAGATGTAGACCGCGTTCTAGACTTACTTGTTGGTTACAACAGCATAGGTATAGATGTTAGCAGCGAGGACCGTCAAGCAATCTTATTCAAAACTTGTCAAAGAGATGGCATAGTTTGGCTCGACTCGTCAGAGCTGGTCACAAGAGAGACGCTAGAGGAGAGCAGCGAAAGCCGCGAGGAAATACCTCCAGGATGCCTTAATGCCGAAGGCTTAGTGCGTCAGGTCAGTGCGATGGTTGCCCCGAAGATAAGCAATAGCATCGAAAGCGGGAACTTATCTTCTCGTTACAGCAGTTCTCTGCCAAACGATGTGGTCATGAGGGCAGTATGCGACCTGAGGCGACTGTTCCCAAACTGCGGAAGGTATTGCGTGCAATATGTTGGAATCAAGGCGTTAACTGGAGGTATAGAAATTCCCGACTGCGAAAAACATATCCCTGAGAAAAATCTTCCACTCAACTGGATGAAGCTTATTAATCAGTTTTACATCGGAATGTGCAAGCTCGATGACAATATCGCGAGAGACTGGAAAGAGCTAGAACAGTCTTTGAAAGATACTGTTTCCGATTCGATTAAGGCCTTGGATACCTGCTCACATCTAGCGGATGCCTTGCTGTGTGGAAACAAAAAGGCTGTAGGAAAATTGCAGGTACAATTTGGTGGTGAGGCAGTAAAGGCAAAAGAGGAATTAGACACCATTGATGTTGGCTTGCCGATTTGCGCATTGGATACCTATGCGTTCAGCTCTGGACAAGCAGAGGCATTTGATTCCAGCAAGAATGGCAGCAACCCAAAAGAAGCTGCACCTGCTTTTGGGTTAAAGAGGGAAGCAGAACCTGTTCTGAGTAACACGAGGAAATTCCTTTTAAACCTGCAAAATCACTTTAATAGCATTAACGACGTGCTCTCATACGCGCTTAATCGCGGACAGCGCCCGTCGGCAGTAGCTGTAAGCAATGTTGCACAGGCTTGCGCTAAAGTCGAAGCTTGTAATTCTGAGTTTTCGAAGCTTTTTGGGGGAAGGTGCTTAATAGGTGAGAAACAGAAAGAAAAATTGTTTCAGCATGCCGTTTACTGGAACTATTTATGGTGTAGGAAAGAAAAAAAGCAGGAGAAGACGTTCTTCAGGCAAGCCAATAGAGCCAAGACATTGCGGGAACTCAAGCCTCTTCTTGTAGATAGGTTCAGCGCAGAACCAGATATAGAAACCGCAGCGATTTGCGGTGACCTGCTCAAAATTACTTATAAAGCATCATCAGAGGTTCCATTCTCAGAAGTGGCAGCAAGCTGTATCCGAGATCTCATGAAGTGCGATTTAGAATCAAATGAGCGCCTTATAGAATGGTGGCTTCTGTACAATGGACCGGTAGAGCGTATTGAGGTAGCATTTGTTTCCAATGGCTGTGGTCTGATAAAAAAGGCTTATCTGTTTAGCACTCTTATGAATCACATGAATAATCCTGATACCGCAGAGGCGATATCACCTGCAGAGCTCGCATTCAGCGAAAGCAGTATCGATGGGCCTGAAAAGGCCATCATTGCATTCCGAGCCTCTTTGGAAACGTACAAGCGTTTACATAATTGCATAGCAGAGGTTGATAAAATGGTTTCGTCCCGTGCGCCTGATTGATGTCGCCCACGAGCTTGTATGTAGGCACGGGTCTGGTGAAGTCGCGCGCCACCAGGTCCGGCTTCGGGGGCGCGCCCTCATCGGATATCGTGGTGCGCTTCTTGGCATTGGGCGTCACGCCGCGTATGCCCAGCTCGCGCATGCACTTGCGCACGTGGTAGAGCGTCACGGGCCCGAGCTCGGGCGGCAGGAACGCGTGCACCATGCGCGCTCCGAAGCGGCGATCGCTCTCAAGCCATACGCGCTCCACGGCGTCGCGCACGTGGCCCCACTCGTCCGTGAGCGCGCCGTTGGCCAGCCATGAGTAGAAGCCTGACCTGGACACCTCGAGCAGCCTTGCCACCATCTTAACCGGGTATTCGGCTTTCTCCGCCAGCATCAGGCGGTACCTGTCTACAACCTTTGCTCTTTGGCGAAGAAGGCTGTGTCTTTTTTCAGGAACTCGTTCTTTATCTCGAGCTCACGTATGCGCTTCTTGGCCTCGCGCAGCTCGCGGTCCTCGGCCTTTGGGCCCGGCGCGGAGCCCTGCGACCTCTTGCGCTTCAGCACCCAGTCGTTGACCGTCTTGTCGTTGAGTCCGAGCTCCTTGGCCACCTCGGTGATCGGCCTGCCGGTGGAGATCACGTAGTCGGCGGTCTCGCGCCTGAACTCGTCGGTGTACTTGTTGTTGCCCATGCCTTGCCCCGCTTTCTCGGTTGTCTGAGCATATACAATTCCTGGATTTTGAATCTGGGACGCCCGTGTCCGAAAAAACGATACAGGTCACTTGCTGATTCAGAATTGCGTTATCCGTATGAAGGCTCAAAGACACTAATGCATGTATTTGATAGATTTGAAGAGATGGCGCTTGTTCTGGAACTTCTGGATTGTATGTATGCTGAGCTTCCGGAAAAGAAGCCTGTGAAAGCTAAAAGAGAAAGATAGACTTCAACTGCACAGAATTGTTTCATATTTTTATTATTTGAGCGAATTATGTTATTTATAAATCTTGCCGATATCGGCAATAAATATCCTCTTTTGTTATAATAATCTCATCAATTTTGTCGATAGGAAGGTAAAGCTTGATGGGATTTCTTTCTGTAGCAGAGGTTGCCGAGCTTTGGGGCATATCTGAGAGAAGTGTGCGCAATTACTGTGCTAATGGTCGCGTGCCGGGTGCTTTTCTCGTGGGAAAAACTTGGAACGTCCCAGCCGATGCGGTAAAACCTTCTCGTAAAAAATGCTAAAACATCATCAACAAGTCCACTGCTTTCACGCTTGATTGAAGAAAAGTCCTCAAAAATAAAGGGCGGCATTTACCATAAGATTCAAGTTGAGTTTACCTACAATTCTAATCACATTGAGGGAAGCAAACTCTCCCTTGATCAGACGCGCATGATTTTTGAGACGGCGACCATCAGTGCTGAAGAAAATCCTGTTTACATCGATGACATCGTAGAAACTCAGAACCACTTTCACGCTATCGATTACGTGATTGACCATGCAAAAGACCTCCTTACAGAGGGCATTATCAAAGAACTTCACCGTATTCTAAAAACGGGAGCTACAGACTCTGTAAAAGATTGGTTTGCTGTTGGAGATTACAAGCGCCTACCAAATGAGGTTGGTGGACGAGAAACTACTCTTCCAGAAAATGTTGCTAAAGAGATGAAATCGTTGTTAAGGGCATATAACTCAAACAGCTCTCATACCTTTGAAGACATTGTTGATTATCACGTTCGTTTTGAACGTATTCATCCATTCCAAGACGGCAATGGACGTGTCGGCAGGTTGATTATGCTTAAAGAATGCCTTACCCATGACGTTGTCCCGTTCGTAATTACTGATGATATGAAGTCTTTCTACTATCGAGGGCTCTCTAAGTGGGATAAGGAGAGAGGCCATCTTCTTGATACGTTCCTTACAGCTCAGGATAGATTCAAAGCCACACTGGATTACTTCCGAATTCCGTACAGTGATAAGTAGGTTTAACTGATCTTTTCTCACTTTGACGTCATATTGCTGTTGTAAATCAATAGACATCAGCTTGTTGAGAGCATCCTCAAGCAAAACATAGAGCCATCCGCAGAGCGGGTGGCTCTAACTATTGGTTCATCTGTGCTTATTTCCCAATACTTTGCATTTATCTCGTTATTACTTCGAGATCTGCCAGCCTTCAATACGCGAGCGAGCTTCAACAAAGTCATGATAGGGGCCGCTGTGCGAGATAAGCTCCTCATGGGTGCCCTGTTCTGCAACACGTCCATCTCTAAGGAAGAAAATCTGGTCAGCTTCCTCAATTGTTGAGAGACGATGCGCAATTTCAAGCACAGTTTTTCCCTTACAGAGTTGGGCAAGGGCTGCTTGAATCTCTGTTTCGTTTTCTGGGTCAACACTTGCCGTTGCCTCATCAAGAACAACAATAGGCGCATCTTTCAAAATTGCACGAGCAATTGAGATTCGCTGTCTCTCGCCTCCTGAAAGTCGTGCTCCACCTTCTCCAACTTTTGTCTTATAACCTTCAGGTAGGGCTTTTATGAACTCATCGCAGCATGCGGCCTTTGCTGCTTCTACAATCTCTTCAAACTGTGCATCTGGCCTGCTTAGGGCAATATTACGCTCAATCGTGTCATCCATAAGATAGACGTCTTGGAAAACCATGGAAAAGTCCTCAAGAATACTGTCGCAAGAAAGCTCGCGTACATCGCGGCCTCCTATGCGTACGGAGCCGCCTGTTGCATCGTAGAAACGTGCAAACAGCTTGGCAACAGTCGTCTTACCTGAACCACTTCCTCCAACAAGAGCTGCAGTTGTTCCCTCGGGAATAGTCAGAGAGATTCCGTTGAGCACAAGAGGTCCATCTCCGTAAGCGAATGAGACGTCATGCATCTCAAGGTTGTGATGCTCAAGTTTCACAGCTTTGCAATTGTCATCGATTGCGGGTGCGGATTCGATAGCGTCAAGACGGTCGATAACTTCTCCGATGTGCCCAATTACGTAGGCAGCATCGCCACAAGCTTCGATTGATTGGAACAGCATAAAGG
>ERZ772945.790-NODE-790-length-24349-cov-10.607105_pt1 | contig 24349 bp, 21 predicted proteins | sample MGYA00511681_ERZ772945 | MGnify/ENA primary metagenome ERZ772945 (study PRJEB29015, sample SAMEA2737943) | human oral metagenome | biome: human oral; feature: human-associated habitat; material: dental | place: China | collected 2143 ...
AAGCACGCCGCCAGCGTTCGTCCTGAGCCAGGATCAAACTCTCCGAACAAAAACACAAACGTTAAAGCCCAGAAAAACCAACCAAACAAAACCGCCTGGCCAGCAATCCCAACCAAAAACACTCAAAAACAAAAAACAGGCATAAAAACAAACAAACACACTATCGAGTTCACAAACAACACCCACACACCCCAGACAACCAAGCCACGAAACCCAGCCACCAGAGCGGTGAACCACCACCACAAACCCACAAACAAGCTCGCGGCGACAGGTGAATAATCTACCCACCCCCACACCCAAAGTCAAACCCAAACCATGTAACCCCCACCACACACCCCACAAACACCCACAACACAACGAAAAAGGGGCGTGCGGCCGACGCCGCACGCCCCTCTCTGCGCACACACTCAGTGCAGTTCAAGCACCGCCAGATTCTTGCGTCCCTTGCGAATGAGAGCCAAACCACCGGCAAGAACGTCACTGGCGTTCAGAAGCGCATCTGGGTCTTCGACCTTGACGTTGTTAACGGAGGCTCCGCCCGATGCGATCGTCCGACGAGCCGCGGTCTTTCCCTTCTCGAAACCAAGGGCCACCAGCGCGTCCACAACCGTTGCTTCTCCGAGCGACAGGCTCGCACGCGGGAGGTCAGCCGTCGCCGCAGCAAGCGTCGCGGCGTCGAGGTCGCGAATGTCTCCCCCGCCCCACAGCGCCTGGGTCGCGGCAAGAACTCGCTTCAGCTGGTCTGCCCCATGGACCAGTTCCGTCACCGAGGCGGCCAGGGCCTTTTGCGCGGCGCGCTGGTGGGGCCGCTCAGCGACCTCAACGGCAAGGGCTTCGATCTCCTCGCGCGACATAAACGTAAAGATCTTCAGGAAACGCACGACGTCCTCATCGGCAACCTGCAGCCAGAACTGGTAGAAGGCATACGGTGTCATCATCTCGGGATCGAGCCAGATCGCTCCCCCCTCAGACTTTCCGAACTTGGTGCCGTCAGCCTTCGTGATGATCGGGGTCGTCATCACGTGAGTCTCGGCTCCCTCGACCTTGCGGATCAGGTCGACGCCGCCGACCATATTGCCCCACTGGTCGTTGCCTCCCGTCTCCAGGGTGCAGCCCTCTCGGCGGAAAAGTTCCAAGAAGTCGTTGGCCTGGAGCACCTGGTAGGAGAACTCGGTGTAGGAAATGCCCTCGTCTGAGGCGATGCGGCGCGCCACGATGTCCTTGCCCAGCATCGTGCCCACGCGGAAGTACTTGCCGATCGTCCGCAGCAGATCGATCGCGCTCATTTGCTCGGTCCAGTCGAGGTTGTTCACCATCTGAGCCGCGGCCGGCCCCTCGAAGTCCAGGAAACGGGATATCTGCGCGCGCAGCCGATCCGCCCAGCCCTGGACGACATCGGTGGGTTGCAGCTGACGTTCTCCGCTCTGGCGCGGATCACCGATCTGTCCCGTTGCTCCTCCGACCAACGCGAGAGGGCGATGCCCCGCGAGCTGCAGGTGACGCATGACGATCAGCTGTACGAGGTGCCCGTGGTGCAGGGATGGCGCCGTTGGATCGTAGCCGCAATAGAAGGTGACAGGCCCGGAAGCGAGGTGGGCGCGAAGCGCCTCAAGGTCCGTGTGCTGCGCGAGCAGCCCACGCCATTGCAGGTCGTCCAGAATGTCTGTCACGAAAGTTATCCTTCCTTACGAATCCAACAAAATTGTTGCGTTTCCAGTGTATCGGCTGCGAGCGCACGGCGTGAGCTCAGCGTGGACGCATCCCTCGCCCAGCGAGGAGCGCACGCCACGCGCGAGGTCAGTTCACGGCGGCGCTCGCCCACTGCCTCGCATCCCTCAGGCAGCCGCAGGCTTCCTCGATCTGTTCGGCCACGCGCACGGGTGCCGTGCCCCCTCGTCCCGCGCGTGCCCTCACTGATCCGTCCACGGTGAGAATCGAACGCACCTCGGGGGTCAGGTGGGCCGAGGCGCTGGAAAGCTCCTCGTCGGTCAGGTCAGCCAGCTCCACTCCCCTAGCCTCGGCGAGGCGCACGCAGGTCCCCGAGATCTCGTGAGCGTCGCGGAAGGGAACCCCTTGCTTGACGAGCCATTCGGCAATATCGGTGGCCAGAGAGAAGCCCTGGGGTGCCAGCTCGGCGAGTCGATCGAGGTGAATGGTCATCGTCTCGATCATGCCGGCGACGGCGGGACACAGGACGTCCAGGGTATCTATCTGGTCGAAGACGGGCTCCTTGTCTTCCTGGAGATCCCGGTCGTAGGCCAGGGGAATTCCCTTGAGGACCGTGAGTAGACCGGTGAGATCTCCGATGAGGCGACCGGCCTTTCCGCGCGCGAGCTCGGCAACGTCGGGGTTCTTCTTCTGTGGCATGATCGAGGATCCGGTCGAGTAAGAGTCATCGAGCGTCACGTAGCCGAACTCCTTAGTGTTCCACACGACGATCTCCTCCGACAGCCGCGAAATGTCGACTCCCACCTGCGCGCAGACGAAGGAGAACTCCGCAACGACATCGCGAGCGGCGGTGCCGTCAATCGAGTTGGGAACCGAGTCTGAGAAACCGAGGGCGGCGGCGATGCGCCGAGGATCCATGCCGAGCGTGTTACCTGCCAGCGCCCCCGATCCGTAGGGCGAAATCGCGGCCCGCTTATCCCAGTCGCGCAGGCGATCAATGTCGCGTAGAAGCGGCCACACGTGAGCCAGCAGGTGGTGAGCAACCAACACTGGTTGCGCATGCTGCATGTGCGTGCGCCCGGGCATCACTGCATCCCCCGCACGCCGAGACTGGCTCACCAGGGCGTCGGCGATATCGAGGACACGTCCAGCGAGGCGGCGAGCCTCCTGCCGCAGATAGGCACGGATGAGTGTCGCAATCTGGTCGTTGCGCGAGCGACCGGCCCGCAGCTTGCCCCCCAGCGTCGCGCCCGCACGCTCGATGAGGCCCCGTTCCAGCGCCGTGTGTACGTCCTCGTCGAGCGGCTCCGGCAGGAAGGATCCGGAGGCCACGTCGGCGTCCAGCCGTGCCAGAGCGTCATGCATGTCCGCGCACTCGGCATCGCTCAGGAGGCCGACGCGATGAAGCTCGTCGGCGTGGGCGTGGGACCCGGCGATGTCGACGTGAGCGAGCCGAAAGTCGAAGTGGGTCGATACGCTCAGCGCGGCCAGCGCCTGCGAGGGCCCTCCCGTGAAGCGACCACCCCACAGAGAAACGTGCTGTTCGGACTTCGACATGGGAGACCTCCTGTGGCTGAGCGTTGTGCGTCGCGCGTACGTCTAAGAGTATTCGAGATGCTGGCGTGCCGCCGATGGCCACACGAGAGGCACCTCGCCCCGAACCTTGACCCACGTGGCGATGACGACGAAGAGCATCCAGTTGCCTTCGAAGAGGAGCCGCGACTCGGTGAAAGACTGAATGAACATCGCGATCATCAGCACGGCCGGGATGACGTCCCACAGATTGTCGTCGATGTGAGCGACAGCGACCTTGACGACGCGAAACAGGGTCCATACGATCGCTCCGGTGATGATCGCGGCTCCAACGAAACCCGTGGTCAACGCGGCCTCGACGTAGACGTTGTGCGCCTGGTTGGTCGCGGTGCCGTCGTTTCGGATCACGAGCGAGGAGAAGGGCTCGATCGACGTGGGCCACCCGATGAACCAGCCCCACCCCCCGATGGGATGCTCGGCGATCAGGGCGGCGGCGCGACGCCAGATGATAGAACGCCCGCTCATGTCCGGGCTACGTCCAAAAGCGTCGGCGATCATGTGCCTGGCGAAGAACGCTCCGACAGCGGCCGCGATACCTACCGCGGTGAAAGCCCCGATCACTCGCAGACGCCAGCGAACGGGGACGCGGCGCTGAACGACGAGCCCAACGATCACCAGGAAGCAGCCGACGGTCGACAGGGCGACCGTCGCTGACTGCGTGAGCAGGAGGACCGCCCCGCAAGCAGCAAGCCAGAAGACGGTCGCGGCCGGGGCACAGCGGGTCTGCATGTAGCGCAGGATGAGGCATACGGCGAGAAGGAGAGCGACGAAGGCCAGCGGATTTCGATTGCCCGGAAATCCTTGAATCGGTCCGCCGATAAGAAGACGTCCCTCGACCCAGTAGTACGAGGCCGGCAGCGTTCCTCTGCCCCAATAGGTCGGAGGCGCGAGCGGGCCCTGCCCCGTGAGGGCGACGATGGCCTCGAGTATGAAGGATGATCCGATGATCCATTGCAGGGCAAGGATCAACGACTCGACGAGGGAGACGAGGTTGAGCGCCACGGCTATGGCGATCGACACGAGTGTCAGCGACACTTGGATCGCCGAATACTCGAGGCTGAGCAGCGGCGACGCCGACCACGCACACGTCAGGGCACACCAGGCGACGAAGAGGCATATCGTGGTTGGAAAACGCCGCAGCTTCAGGGAACGGCCCGAGACTCGAAAGAGCACGACGAAAAAAGCGAGGAGGATCAGCATGGGAACCAGCGAACCGATGTCTCCGAAGATCCCCCGCACCCCCTTGCCCGCGAAGCCCACAAAGAACATGCCCGCGACCGTATAGCGCATCATCCGGGCGCGTAGGGCGTCCCCCCGGTCGGTGTCTGCGGTGGCATCGATCGCAGCGCTCGCTTCGTAGGTCATACACGACACACTATGCGAGGTGGGAGCGCCATTCCCGGCGCTCCCACCTCTTGAAACCCAACTGAAACATTCCCTGTGAGAACGCCCTCAGCAAAGTCTCAGTAGCCCATGTTGACTCCGAAACGCACGTCGCGTGCGGCAGCCAACTTCGATTGCATGCCGTAGATGTCGATGAAGCCCCTCGACGAGGACTGGTCGAACGTGTCGCCCGTCTCATAGGTCGCCAGGTTGAAGTCGTAGAGGGAAGCCTCGGAGCGACGCCCGTTCACGGTGGCTCGGCCGCCGTGCAGCACCATGCGAATATCGCCGCTCACGTATTCCTGAGTGTGCTCGATGAAGGCGTCCAGCGACTTCTTCAGCGGCGAGTACCACTGCGCTTCGTACACCAATTCGCCCCAGGTCTGCTCGAGCTGGCGCTTGTAGCGGTGCTGCAGGCGCTCGAGGGTGACCGCCTCGAGGGCCTGGTGAGCCTCGATCAGCGCAACGGCCCCCGGCGCCTCGTATATCTCGCGCGACTTGATGCCCACGAGGCGGTCCTCCACCATGTCGATGCGGCCAATGCCCTGAGCCCCCGCCCGACGGTTCATCTCCTGGATCGCCTCCAGCGGGCTCACCGGGCGCCCATCAATAGCCACGGGGATACCCTTATCGAAGGTGATGACAACCTCGTCGGGCAGCGGCGGATACGTCGGATCGTCGGTGTAGACGTAGACGTCCTTGGTCGGCGAGTTCCACAGGTCCTCGAGGAAGCCCGTTTCGATAGCGCGGCCCCAGACGTTTTGGTCGATCGAGAAGGGGTTGTGCTTCGTTGTTTCGATGGGCAAGTTGTGTTTCTCGGCGTAGTCGATCGCGACGTCGCGGGTGAGCGCAAGATCGCGGACCGGGGAGATACAGTCCATGTCCGGCGCCATCGAGGTAATGGACACCTCGAAACGCACCTGATCGTTGCCCTTGCCCGTGCATCCGTGCGCGACGGTTGTCGCGCCGAACTCGCGCGCAGCCTTGACCAGGTGCTTGACGATCACCGGGCGCGACAGCGCAGACACGAGAGGGTACTTACCCTCGTAGAGGGCGTTGGCCTTGAGGGCGGGCATGCAGTACTCGGATGCGAACTCGTCGCGAGCATCGGCAACGTAGGCTTCGACCGCGCCGCAATCGAGGGCACGCTGGCGAATCACCTCGAGGTCCTCACCGCCCTGGCCGACGTCGACGGCGACGGCCACAACCTCGCGGCCGGTCTGTTCGCCGATCCATCCGATCGCGACCGAGGTGTCCAGTCCTCCTGAGTATGCCAGGACGACGCGGTCTTTACTCGACATGTGGGTTCCTTCCAGTTGTTGGGTGTGTGGGCCTAGGCCGAACTCTGGTCGGCGAGGCGGTGACTAGTTGTCGGGGAGGGCGCCGGGTTCGGCGAGAGCCAGGAGCATGCGTTCGACGTCGGCGGCAGCGGATTCGCTGCGGCAGATGACGAGGATTGTGTCGTCGCCGGCGATGGTTCCGGCAATCTCGTCCTTGCGTGCGGCATCGATCGAGGACGCCAAAAGATTGGCGGCGCCCACCTGCGTGCGCAGAACGAGCTGGTTACCGACTTTGACGGAGGTGACAAGTAGGAGCTGACACCAGCGTGCGAGGCGCACGTTCGCGGCTTCCCCGTCGTGGGTTGCCCCTCCATCGTGGTCTGGGACCGTGTAGATGAGGGCGCCGGAGGAGTCACGGATTTTCGTGGCGCGCAGGTCCATGAGGTCGCGCGAAAGCGTCGTCTGCGTCACCTCGATGCCCCGCTCAGCGAGACGGCTGCGCAAGCCCTCCTGGCTCCCGATTGATTCGGCGGCGAGAAGATCGCGGATCATCTCGTGCCTGGCACTCTTTGTGCCGGGAAAAGCTACCGTGACAGTCATATGCATGACTATACATCCAGATGCATATCCCTGCGCGAGCGTGCGAAAAATGCGGGCGGGCACCGTGGGTGCCCACCCGCATCTGCCCGTGATGCACTCAGGCCGACAGCTCCGCAATAATGCCGTCGGTCCACTGCTCAATGGCCTCCCAATCGCGGAAGTCGCCCTCGACCACACCGGCGAGACGGGCCACCGAGCGCTCACGCAGCGACAGCAAGGAAGGCTTATAGCGGCCGGGAAAAGTCCGCAGATCGCGACAGTTGACGTGGGTCAGCAGCGGGCCCACGCGCGTTGGATCCTGCGGCGCATGCTTCGGAACTCCGTTCATGCCAACCGAAAATGCCCACACCGGCTTGCCCTGCAGGTCATCACCGAAACGCTCCATGAAGTCGTGGGCCTCAGGCATCCACTGGAGAATGTACACTGCCGAGCCGACGATCACGGCATCGTAGGGGGCGACCGTAGCGACCTCGGAGGGGGCGATGCGATCGACCGTCATGCCCGATTCTTGAAGCCTCTTGGCGATGGCGTCGGCGACATCATCCGTCGCCCCGTGCTTGGATGCTGCAGTAACAAGGATGTGCATGCTCTCATGGTAGTGCGAAGACCGGCCGAAACCTCGCACGCAACACCCCAATGAGTGGGGCACCACACGTGAGATTCGACCGGTCATTCGCGGCGCGGCGGTCAGGCGCGCAGAGAGGCTCCGAGAACCTTCGAGGCCTTCGCCACGACACGCTCGCGCACCTGCGCCGACTCCTTGGCGGTGAGCGTGTGATCCGACGCTCGCAAACGCACGGCGAAGGCGAGCGAACGATAGCCGGACGGGACCTGGTCCCCCTCGTACATGTCGAAGAGAGTCACCGCCTCGGCCAGCGGCGCCGCGCCCTGACGGACCACCTGCTCAACGCGCGCGACGGGAATGTCGGCCGGGACGACGAGCGCGATGTCTTCCTTGGCGAGAGGGTACGTGGACACCCCCTTGACCTGAATTGGTTCGGTCGACATCTGCCCGATGAGGGCATCCATATCGATCTCGAAAGCGCAGGAGCGGGCGGGCAGGCCGAACGCGCGACAGGCGGCCGGAGAGAGCTCACCTGCAAGCGCCACATCGACCAGGTCACGGCCCGCGCGAACAAAGACGCGCGCAACCCTGCCGGGGTGGAAAGGCGCGACCCGCGCGGGATCGGTGGCCGGAGTCGGCATCGGGGCTCCCTTGTGCGCGGCCGGAGACTCCACCCACGCGCGCGTCACCTCGACACGCACGCCAAGCCCGCGTGCCACGGAGCGAACATACTCCAGGGCGTCCGCCCAATCGAATGCGCGTGCCTGGGAGAGCACACCGGAGCGCTGCGCATTCCCGGTCAGAACCCCGCCGATGTGCCACGGCTGAGCGGGAATTCCCGCCTCGAGCGCGGCAAGAACCTCATCCGAGGGACGCTGGTCGGCTCCGGGCAGCTCGGCGGGCACCGTTCCCTGCGGTTGGGCGACCTTCGCCACCTCGAAGATGGCCACGTCCGCGTTCGAGCGAGCGACGTTACGGCCCGCGACGTCCAGCAGCGTATCGAGCACCGAGGTGCGCAGCCACGGAGAATCGTCGGCCATGGGGTTACGCAAACGCAGGGCGCTCCGGCGGGGGTCGGAAGAGGCGATGCCCTGACGATCCCACGTGTCGCAGACAAAGGGGTAGGACTCGACCTCCACGAGCCCTCCCTCCGCCAGCGCCGCGGCGCTCAGACGCCGGGCCTTCTGGGCGAGCGTGAGGCCGATACCGGCGGGGGCGCTCGGCAGGATCACCGGGATGTTGTCGTAGCCGTCAAGGCGGGCGATCTCCTCGACGAGGTCAGCCGGCATCGTCAGATCCGGACGCCACGACGGGGCGGTGACCTTGATCGCTCCATCCCGGGGCTCATCGACGACGCACCCCACCGCCCTCAAGAGTTCGGCGATGCGCTCCGGGCTGTGGGACACACCGGTCAGGCGCTCGGCCTCGCCCATGGGCAACACAATGCGTACCGGATCGGGGCGCTGGTCGTTGTCGGTAACTCCCGGATCGACGTTCCCACCGCCGTAGCGAATCATGAGCTCAACGGCGCGCTGCGCGGCGAGCGCCGGCAGGGCGGGGTCGGTTCCCCGCTCGAAGCGCTTGGCCGCCTCGGAGTGCAGCTTGTGCCTGCGCGAGCTGCGCGCGATGGACACGGCGTCAAAGTGTGCGGCCTCGAAGAGAATGTCCGTGGTGCTCTCGCCCACCTCGGAGTACGCGCCTCCCATGACGCCGGCGATCCCGATGATACGAGAGCCCTGTGCGTGCGGAGAGTCCGTGATGAGCAAGTCCTGCTCGTCCAGCTCACGTTTCTCCTCGTCCAGGGTCACCAGGGTCTCGCCTGCTCGCGCGCGGCGCACGACGATCGGCGCTGCCAGCGCACCCAGATCGTAGGCGTGCATCGGCTGACCCAGGTCCAGCATCACGTAGTTCGTGATATCGACGGCCAGGGAGACCGAGCGCATTCCTGCCGCTTCCAGGCGTTCCACCATCCACTGGGGCGTGGAAGCCGACGGATTCGTCCCGCGCACCACGCGGGCAACGAAGCGGTCGACGCCGAGGCGTGCGCGGATCGGAGCGTCATCGCAAAAGACGACCGGGAACCCCTCGTCGTTGGCTACGGGCGGGAACGAGGCGATGACGCCGGGAAGCCCCGGGTCCCTGAACGCGGCGCCCGTCGCGTGCGAGTACTCTCTGGCGATTCCGCGCATCGAGAAACAGTAGCCCCGATCCGGCGTCACGTTGATCTCCAGGACCTCCTCGCCCAAGCCGAGCCAGGAGACAATGTCGGTACCCACCGGCGGAATCTCGCGATCGGGGAAGAACTCCGGCAGGACGATGATGCCCGAGTGGTCCTCGCCCAGGCCGAGTTCGCGGGCCGAGCAGATCATTCCATCCGAGACGTGCCCGTACGTTTTGCGCGCGGCAATCTGAAAGTTGCCCGGAAGAACCGCGCCGGGCAGCGAGACGACAACCAGGTCACCGACGTCGAAGTTGTGGGCACCGCAGATGATTCCGCGGCTGGGAAGGTCCGAGGGTTCTTTGCCAGTTCCGGGGGCATCGTTGTACTCGCCGACGTCCACTCGGCAGTAGTTCACGACCTTGCCGTTCGAGGCGGTCTCCTCCGTGCGCGCAAGGACGCGACCAACGACGAGCGGTCCAACCACCTGAGCGGGGTGGATCTCCTCCTCTTCCAGGCCGACCTTGACAAGCGCCGCAGCCAGCGCCTCGGCGTCCGTTCCTTCGGCGACATCCACGTGGTCAGCGAGCCAGCTCAGCGTCACCATAGGCATGTCAGTTACCCCTTCCGTTGCATCCAAACTGCAGGGAGAAACGCACGTCTCCCTCGACGATGTCGTGCATGTCCGCGATGCCGTGACGGAGCATCAGCGTGCGCTCGAGTCCCATCCCGAAGGCAAATCCCGTATAGACCTCAGGATCAACACCGTTGGCGCGCAACACGTTCGGGTTGACCATGCCGCAACCACCCCATTCGATCCAGCCCGGGCCTCCCTTCTTCTGCGGAAACCACAGGTCCATCTCGGCGCTGGGCTCGGTGAAAGGAAAGTACGAGGGGCGCAGGCGCGTCTTCGCCTCGGGTCCGAACATCGCCCGGGCGAAATGATCGAGGACCCCCTTGAGGTGAGCCATCGTCAGCCCCCTGTCCACGGCAAGTCCCTCCACCTGGTGGAACACGGGCGTGTGGGTCGCATCCAGCGCGTCAGAACGAAATACCTTGCCCGGGCAGGCAACGTAGAGCGGAACGCCGCGGGAGAGCATGGCGTGAGACTGGACGGGCGACGTGTGCGTACGCATGACGAGGTGGCCGGAGTCCTCGCGCTCCCCACCGATGCTTCGTCCGTCGATGTAGAGCGTGTCCTGCATCTGGCGAGCCGGATGGTCGATGTCGAAGTTGAGCGAATCAAAGTTGAACCATTCGTGCTCGATCTCCGGGCCTTCGGCGATGTCCCAGCCCATGCCGACAAAAAAGTCGGCGACCTCCTCCATGAGCGTCTCGAGGGGGTGTCGCGCCCCCTGGGTGGAGCGCTGCGTCGGAAGCGTCACGTCGACGGCCTCCTCCACCAGCATGCGCGCCTCGAGGGCCGCGGCGAGCTCGGCCTTGCGCTCCTCAAGCGCCTCCGTCAGTGCCTTGCGAGCCTGCCCAAGGTTCTTGCCGGCGATGCCGCGCTTGGACGGGTCGAGCGTTCCGATCGTGCGGTTCGCGCTCACGAGTGGGGCTTGGTCTCCGAGGAGGGCCACCCGCACCGCCTTCAGGGCGTCCAACGAGTCGGCTGCTTCAATATCGACCAGGCCCTGCACGCGAAGCGCCTCGACAGCTGCCTCGTCAAGAGGATCAAGGTCAGGGGCACTGCCAGCCATGTCCTGCTTCCTTCTTCTGTCCAACTGGGGTCATGTCCGCGTAGCTCTCACGCGCACCGCGCCCCATCTTACCCGTTCGCCCGTCCTCACAGCTCACCGGGTCCGCCATCGCGCTACGCTGTAGGACGTGAATGCGCTGATGCGCAACCGCCGTCTCACGGGAGGATACTCATGTCTCACGTCACGCCACCAGAGGACGCCACCGACTCGTCTCCGACTCCCTGTGCCCTGCCTGCCAAGCGCGTGCGCGTCCAGCACATCGCTCGCGCGAAGGCCGAGGGCATTCCCCTCACGATGCTCACGGCCTACGACTCGCTCACCGCGCCCATCCTGGAGGCGGCGGGAGTCGACATGTTGCTCGTCGGAGACTCTCTCGGCAACGTCATGCTCGGTCATTCCTCCACCCTCCCCGTCACGCTCGAGGACATGGAGCGCACGACGGCAGCCGTCGCCCGTTCTACCTCGCGCGCGATGATCATCGCGGACCTACCGTTCGGCACCTATGAAGACACCCCGGAGCACGCGTTTGCGTCCGCAGCCCGCCTCATGAAGGCGGGGGCGCATGCCGTCAAGCTCGAGGGGGGCCAGAAGCGAGCGCACATCATCGCCGCCCTGGTCGCCGCCGGAATTCCCGTGTGCGCCCACCTGGGCTACACCCCGCAGTCCGAGAACACCCTGGGTGGGCCTCGCATGCAGGGACGCGGAGATGGCGCGCAACCTCTGCGCACAGACGCGAAGGCGGTCGAGGAGGCCGGCGCCTTCGCACTCGTCCTGGAGATGGTGCCCGCCTCGGTCGCGCGGGAGATCACCCAAGCGGCGGCAATCCCCACGATCGGCATCGGGGCGGGACCGGATACCGACGGTCAGGTTCTTGTCTGGTCCGACATGGCGGGCTACTCGCAGTGGGTGCCCTCCTTTGTGCACAAGTTCGGCCGGCTCGGGCCGGCGCTTCGCGACGCGGCGAGCGACTACGTGGCAGCCGTGCGCGCCCGGAAGTTCCCCGGACCCGACAACTACAAGAACGATTAGGACGATACCAATGGAAGCATCAGCACTGGCACGCCGCGCACCGCTGGGAACGCTCACGCCCGGAAGGGTCTCACCGATGCGGGCGGTTCCCGAGCATATCGAACGCCCCGAGTACATGTTCCACGACGGCCCCGAACGAGTCACGGCCTCGGACGTGAAATCCCCTCGCACCGTCGCTCGGATCCGCGAAGCCGGACGCATCGCGGCCGGCGCGATCGACGCCGTCGCGGCGGCTATCGCCCCCGGCGTCACGACGGACGAGCTCGACCGGATCGCTCACGAGTACATCATCGCTCGCGACGCCTACCCATCGTGCCTGGGATACATGGGCTTCCCCAAGGCGATCTGTTCCTCGATCAACGAGGTGATCTGCCACGGCATCCCCGACGACCGTCCCCTGCGAGACGGGGACATCATCAACATCGACATCACCGCCTACAAGGACGGCGTCCACGGAGACACCTGCGCCATGTTCGAGGTCGGCACCGTCGACGAAGAGTCCCACCTCCTCATCGAACGCACGCGCAACGCGCTCATGCGTGGGATCAAGGCGGTTCGCCCGGGCCGTGAGATCAACGTCATCGGCCGCGTCATCGAGGCCTACGCCAAGCGCTTCGACTACGGAGTCGTGCGCGACTACACCGGCCACGGCGTGGGAGAGGCCTTCCACTCCGGCCTCATCGTTCCTCACTACGATGCGGCTCCCTCCTACGACACGATCATGGAACCGGGCATGGTGTTTACCATCGAACCGATGCTCACCCTGGGCACCATCGAGTGGGAGCAGTGGGACGACGGCTGGACTATCGTCACCGCCGACCGCTCCCGCACCGCCCAATTCGAGCACACGATCGTGGTGACCGAGGAGGGTGCCGACATCCTCACCCTCCCCTAGCCACGCACGGCGCGCGGCTCGCTCTCACAGTGCGGCACGGGCCGAGCCTCATTCGGTGACCTCGCCTACAATTGCGGTAGGGCGGGGGGAGGCCTCGTACCGGACGGCACACACGTCACCCAAGGAGGGGTCATGACCACGGTTGCATGCGGCATTGACATTGGAGGATCGGGCGTCAAAGGCGCGCTCGTTGATCTGGAATCAGGCGAATACGTTGGCGATCAGGTTCGTATTCCCACGCCCGATCCGGCGACGCCGGACGCCGTGGCGGCCGTGTGCCGCACGGTCATTGACCGACTGGGGGTGGGTCCCGACGTGCCCGTCGGGGTCACCTTTCCCGCGCCCGTCTTCGACGGTGTTATCCCCTACATGGCGAACCTTGATCAGTCGTGGGTCAACGTCGACGTTCGCGCCCTCATGGCGACTCACCTGGGGCGCCCCGTCGTTGCATTGAACGACGCGGATGCGGCGGGCATCGCCGAGGTCACCTACGGGGCGGCGAAGGGCCGCAACGGGGTCATTGTCTTTACGACGCAGGGCACAGGCATCGGATCGGCGATCATCGTCAACGGAACGCTGCTGACGAACACCGAGCTGGGGCACCTCGAGATCGACGGACACGACGCCGAGAAGATGGCCTCTTCTGGCCAGAAGACCGCGCAGGGCCTGGGCTGGGAGGAATGGGCGGCCCGCCTGCAGCGCTACTACAGCCACGTTGAGTTCCTGCTCAATCCGGATCTCTTCGTCGTCGGCGGCGGGGTGTCGGAGAACCACGACAAGTTCATGCCCCTCCTGTCGCTCAAGACGCCGATGATCCCGGCGAAGCTACTCAACACGGCGGGCATCGTTGGCGCCGCCTACTACGCCGCCACGAACCGCGCCTAGGTCCGGCACCTGTACGGGAAGCCCCCCAACGCAAGCGTTGGGGGCCTTCCCGGATCGGTCGGCCTGTACGCCGGGTTCTGTCCCGCGCCCCGTCTCCGGACAAGCGCGGCGGCGACCATCTATCTAGGGCCGTCGTTGCCGACGGTCTCCAGCAACCTACCCGCAGGCATTGGACGGGCCGCCCTACCTGCTGCTCGGTCTTGCTCCGGGTGGGGTTTACCAAGCCGACGCAGTCACCCGCGCCGCTGGTGAGCTCTTACCTCACCTTTTCACCCTTACCGCCACGCGACGCGACGGTGGTTTGTTTTCTGTGGCACTGTCCCGCGGGTTACCCCGGGTGGCTGTTAGCCATCACCCTGCCCTTCGGAGCCCGGACGTTCCTCGAGCGTTTCCGCGCGCGGCCGCCCGGCCGACCGATCCGTTGTCAGATTCTAACGCGCCCACCCTGCCAGCGCGATAGGCTGTCGGCATGCTCATGTGGTTGCCTCCATCGGAGGGAAAAAATGCCCCGGCCGCGGGACGCGCCTTGGCCGTCCGGTCTTTGTCCCGCCCGGACCTGACGGCAGATCGCCTCACGGTCTGCCGCAGCCTCGGGGCTCTCGGTTCGGGCCCGGACGCCGCCCGCGTCCTCGGGGTCGGTCCGAAGACCGATCTGGGGGCTAATACCGCGTTGGAAAGCGCGCCGTGCGCCCCGGCATCCCGGCTCTTCACCGGCGTTCTCTTCGAGGCGATCGAGTCCGCCGCGCCCGGGGCACTGTCGGGCGTCGGCGCCGAGAACATCGCTATCTTCTCGGGGCTCTTCGGGGTCTTGGCCCCCAGCGACCCGGTCCCCGACCACCGGCTCGCAATGGGGGTGTCCTTGCCCGGGCTAGGTCGACTCTCCTCCTGGTGGGCGCCTCGCCTCGATCGTGTCTTGCGCGACGAGGCCGCCTCTCGCGTCATCCTCGACGCACGCTCGGGCCCCTACCGCGCCGCGTGCAAGGCCACCTGGGCACGCGTGTGGGAGCTGCGGGTGGAACGAGAGCGGGCGGGGACACGCGCCGTCATCTCCCACGACGCGAAACGATGGCGGGGCGCGCTCACGGGCGCTCTCCTGTCCGGCGGCGGCTGGGACACGTGGGAGACAACGTACTGCGAGCGGGCGATTTCGGACTCCGCGCGGGCGGTGGAGCTGGTTGACGCCCACGGCGTTACGCATCGGGTCATCAACGTGGAGTTTGATCGGGAGAAGGCCACGAAGCAGGGCGGATCAACGCGCAGAGTTACGTTGGTCACGAACTGATCGTTACGCTATCCTTTTTCCGGAACCTGCAGGGTGCAGGCCCGGCTGATTCGTCGGCCATGAAGCGGAAACCATAGGCATGATCAACGAGGACTACCTGGCCAATATCCGGCCAACCCATCGCCAGCTTGAGTGGCAGAAGATGGAGATGTACGCGTTCATTCACTTCGGCATGAACACGATGACCGACCGCGAGTGGGGTGAGGGCCACGAGGACCCGTCGCTGTTCAACCCGGATCGCGTCGACGTTGACCAGTGGATGCGTGCCCTCGTGAGCGCGGGCATGACCGGCGTGATTCTCACGTGCAAGCACCACGACGGCTTTTGCCTGTGGCCCTCGGCCTACACCACCCACACCGTGGCATCCTCGCCGTGGCGCGAGGGACGCGGCGACCTCGTCCGTGAGGTCTCGGACTCCGCGGCGCGCCACGGATTGAAGTTCGGCATCTACCTGTCTCCGTGGGACATGACGGAGCAGACCTACGGGCAGGGCCGGGCCTACAACGACTTCTACTTCAATCAGCTCGTTGAGCTTCTCACCCACTACGGTCCCGTGTTCTCCGTGTGGCTTGACGGTGCGTGCGGGGAGGGCCCCAACGGCAAGGTCCAGGCCTACGACTGGCAGCGCATCTACGACACGGTTCGCGCGCTCGCGCCCGAGGCCGTGATCTCCGTGTGCGGTCCGGACGTGCGCTGGTGCGGTAACGAGGCGGGAAGCGTCCGCGCGAACGAGTGGTCGGTGGTCCCCGCGTCGCTGCGCGAGGCCGAGCGCACGGCTGAGAACTCCCAGAAGGTTGACGACGGCGAGTTCTCTCGCCAGGTGGCATCCGCGGACGAGGACCTGGGTTCGCGCGAGGCGCTGGCCGACTACGACGGCCAGCTCGCCTGGTATCCGGCCGAGGTCAACACTTCCACCCGCAAGGGCTGGTTCCACCATGAGGCCGAGGACACACAGGTGCGTGGCGTTGACGAGCTGTTCTCGATTTGGCTGGGGTCCGTCGGCGGCAACGCGACCTTCCTTCTCAACGTTCCGCCGAATCGTCACGGGTTGCTGGCCGACGCCGACGTTGAGGTCCTCGCCCAATTGGGCGCCCGCATCGCTGACTTCCGTTCGCGCCGTATCGAGGCCGAGCGCGAGGACGACGAGGTCGTGACGCTGCGTTTTGCCGCCAATGAGCGCGTGAGTGCCGTGGTCCTGGAGGAGGACATCGCTCGGGGGCAGCGCATCGACGAGGCCATCATCTGTGCTCTCACCGAGGCCGGCGAGGAGTCAGAGATCGCTCGCGTCCACTCGGTGGGCTACCGCCGCATCGTGACGCTTCCCTCCCCCGTTGAGGCGCGGGTCCTGCGGATCGCGGTGGTGGCGAGCAGGCGGGGATTCCACCTGGCCGACGCCTACGCCGTGCGGGCGTGAGGGTCCTCAGCGCGGGGTATTTTCCGCCGTCCGCACGACGATCTGTGTCGTCTCTTCGGTCAGGTACACCTCGTCGGCGGGCGTCAGGCGGATGCGTTCGAGTTCCATGGGGCTCAGGTCCGCTGCGACGCCGATGCCGTAGCCGTCGCGAACCTCGATGACGGCCAGCGCGCCGTTGCGGCGGCGAGCCTCCTCGTATTCGTTCAGGAGATCGCTCGGAAGGCGATCGGTCAGCTCACGGCGCGCGGCGATGACGCGCCGCAACTCATCGTCGGCTTCGGCCACGTCCGCCTGGAAGTCGGCCTTGATGCGCTCGATGTCCTCCGTGATCGCCTGGGCTTCCGCCTTCATCTTCTCCTGCGCCGCCCGTGCCGCCTCGATGCGTTCCTCCGCGTCAACCTGGTCGTCTTCCAGCTTGGCCAGGCGCCGGTCCATCTGAGCGATCTCGTGTTCCATGGCCGAGATGTCCCGCAGCGGCACCAGGTTGGCGTCGATGCGCCCCTGCTGGCGCGAGCGGCGCTCAGAAACCTTCGCGATCTCCTCCTCGATGCGGCGCACCTCCCGCCCGGTGTCGGAGATGACGGCGTTCTGGCTGATCGCGGCGCGTTGCAAATCGGCGACTCGACCCGCAAACTCGCGAACCGTGGCGTGAGCGGGGTGCGAATCGCGCTTGTGGCGCAGCGCCGACTCCTTTTGGTCAAGCTTCTGAAGCTCGAGGAGGTCGAGCTGGTCGGTGTACGTCGCTTTCACGCTAGTTCCCCCTGGGTGATTCGGTGGCTGGTCCATGGCTCGGTGACAATCGTAGAGACTTCGACGCGAACTTCCACACGGGCGTCGGCGGCCGCTCCGCGCAGTCGCCGGGCAAGGACGGGCAGCCACGGGGACTCCGTGGCCCAGTGTGAGCCGCACAGCAGGGCGGGGCGCCCTCCCTCGAGGTGCTCCGAGGCGGGGTGATGGCGCAGGTCGGCCGTCAGGTACACGTCCGCGTCAGCCTGGCGGGCGGCGTCCAAGGCGCTGTCGCCAGCACCACCGACGACGGCCACGCGGCGCACGGACGTCGCCTCGTCGCCTCCCACAAGCAGTCCGGTGGGACCCGCGGGAAGGACCGCGGCAACGTGGTCGGCGAAGGCACCAAGGGTCGTCTCGGGTACCGTGCCCACCCGCCCCAGGCCAATCTGGCGCCCCTTGGCGTCCGTGCCACAGGGTTCGAGGGGAACGGTGTCGCGCAGGCCGATGAGGTCGGCGAGGGCGGTGGCGACGCCGCCCTCGGCGACGTCGGCATTCGTGTGCGCGTTGAAGAGCGCAATGTCGTGACGGATGAGCGTGGTAACGACCGCACCCTTGGGGTCTGAGGTCGGCAGGAAGGACGCCCCGCGCAGGAGCAGCGGGTGGTGGGTGATCACCATGTCATAGGGCGCCGCGTTCCCGGCGGGTCCTGCAACGGCCTGCCGGGCGATGGCCTCGGTGGGGTCGAGGGCGAGGAGGATCGAACGCACGGGGGCGGCCGGGTCTCCGACGATGAGGCCGACGCGGTCCCACGACTGGGCCGTAGCCGCCGGATACCAGGATTCCATGAGGGCCATGACGTCGCCGACGCTCCACGGTTGCTCAGCTGATGGCACGGCCGGGCACGCCCGCGCAAGAGGTGAGGAATCTGTCATGCGTCAAGCATAGCGGAGGCCCAACAGGCAAGGGACCCTGCCCGCGACTATGATCACATCCGTGCAGATTGTGAGCCTTCTCGACCGCGGCCTGGTCGACTATACCCAGGTCGACACGCTCCAACGATCCACGCACGAAGCCGTCCTCGCAGGCGGCGAGGACACGATCATCGTTTCCCAGTTCACGCCGACCTGGACGGCCGGGCGCCACACGAAGCCCGAGGACATTCCCTCCACGACGATCCCCGTCATCCGCACCGACCGCGCGGGCTCCGCGACGTGGCATGGTCCCGGACAGGTCGTCGTCTACCCCGTCGTGCGCCTGCGTGAGCCCGTCGATCTCGTGCAGTGGATTCGCGCCGTCGAGGCCTCGGTCATCGACACCGTCCGCGAGGTCTGGGAACTGCGGGTCCACCGCGTCGAGGGGCGTGCGGGCGTGTGGCTGACCGAAGAGGGACGGCGCGACCGTAAGATCTGCGCGATCGGCTTGAAGGTTGCGCGCGGCGCGACCCTCCACGGCATCGCCCTCAACGTCGATATCGACCCGGCTCACGCCTTCGAGGGCATCATCCCCTGCGGTCTCACGGACGCCGACGTGACCTCCCTGTCATGGGAGGGCGTGGCAACGACCGTGCACGATGCCGCATCCGAGCTTCTCCCGCGCATGGTGGAGCGCATCTCCCCCTGCCTGGCGACCGCTCCCGCTTCCGTTTCCTACACGACGAGGTCACCGCTATGAGCACCCTGCCCGATCCCGAAGGACGCAAGCTCCTGCGCATCGAGGTACGCAACTCACAAACGCCGATCGAGAAGAAGCCCGAGTGGATTCGCACGACCGCCAAGGCGGGTGAGAACTACCAGGACATGCGCGCTCTGTCCCACGCCAAGGGCCTGCACACGGTGTGCGCCGAGGCCGGGTGCCCCAACATCTACGAGTGCTGGCAGGACCGCGAGGCAACGTTCCTGCTCGGCGGCGCCCTGTGCACGCGCCGATGCGACTTCTGCGATATCGCGACGGGGCGTCCCACCGAGTACGACAGGGACGAGCCGCGCCGCATCGCCGAATCGGTGCGCGACCTAGACCTGCGTTACGTGACGATCACGGGAGTGACCCGCGACGATCTGCCCGACGGAGCCGCGTGGTTGTATGCCGAGACCTGCCGCCTCATCCACGAGTTCAACCCGGGCACCGGCGTGGAGCTGCTCGTTGATGACTTCCGCGGCCAGGCCGACTCGATCGACATGGTCATCGAGGCAGGCCCGCAGGTCTTTGCGCACAACCTGGAGACGGTGCCACGCATCTTCAAGAAGATTCGCCCCGCGTTCAACTACGAGCGTTCGCTCGCCATGATCAAGCGCGCCCACGACGGGGGCATGGTCACCAAGTCGAACCTGATCCTGGGCATGGGCGAGACTCGCGAGGAGATCGGCGCGGCGATGCGCGACCTGCACGAGTCGGGGTGTGATCTGCTGACCCTCACGCAGTACCTGCGTCCCTCGCCCCTGCATCACCCGATCGACCGCTGGGTCCACCCCGAGGAGTTCGTTGAGCTGGCCGCGCAGGCCGAGGAGATGGGCTTCGCGGGCGTCATGGCCGGCCCCCTCGTGCGTTCCTCCTACCGTGCGGGCCTGCTGTGGGCCAAGGGCATGCGCGCACGCGGCTTCGAGATCCCTGAGCAGCTGCGCCACATCGCCAACTCCGGCTCCACGCTGCAGGAGGCCGGCTCCGTCCTCGCGCGCCTGAAGGAACGCTCGGAGCGTCACGCGGCCATGGAAGCCGCGAAGGCCGCCTCGGCCTCGTGAGGCCCGACTATTCGCCCGCGCGGGCGCTCGCCCGGGCTGCGCGGCGCGGCCCCGGTCGGCTGTCCCTGGTTGACGCAGCAACGGGCGAGCGTTGGACCGTGTCGCAGTCCTTCGATGCTGTGGCGCGCCTGGCCGGCGCGTTTCGGCGGCGGGGACTCGGGGCCGGAACCCGTATTGCGCTGATCGGAGCGAACTCCGCGTGGCATTTCCTGTGCCACGCGGCAGCCTCCTGGCTGCGCGCGGTGACGGTTCCTCTTTCTCCCCGGTTGCCCTCCTCGGCGCTCGCGTCAATGTGTGTACGGGTGGGTGTGACCTGGGCGTTCGTCGACGAGTCCGCATCCTTGCACGCCCGTGCGCTGGCCGACGCGGGGATCCGAACCTTCCCGTGGGACGACCTGCGCTCCTGGACGAGGCACGGCGCCCCCATCGCGGGCGAACCCGCGCGCTGCGGCGCCGAGCTCGCGGCGATTCTTTTCACGTCGGGTTCAACGGGCATGCCGCGCCCGGTCGAGCTCACTCACGAGGTCATGTGGTGGGGGTCGGCGAACTTCCGCGAGGGCTTCGACTACGCGCCAGCCTCCTCGGTCGTGGGCGTGTGCGCTCCCGTGAGCCACATCGGCGGATTCAACGGCACGTCGCTGGACGTGTGGACTCACGGAGGCACGCTCGTGACGCTGGGGTTCCCCGGGTCGTTTGACGCTCGCGGCGTGCTGGACGCGATTGAGCGCTATCGGATCTCGATGATGTTCGCCGTGCCCGCGATTGTGCGTGCCCTCGTGGAGGAATTCGAGCGTGGCGGCGGAGACTTGTCCTCGTGGACGCGCCCGCTGATCGGAGGTGACGCACTGACGGGCGACGTGGCCGACATGATGCGCAGGGTCGGCGTGGCCCCGATCCACGTGTGGGGTATGACGGAGACGTCGGGTGCGGGGACGGTTGCGACGCCCGACTGCGGCGCGCCCACCGGATCGCTCGGCGCTCCCTTCCCCTACGTGGACCTGCGCGTCATGGCCAACGACGAGCGCGAGGCCGACGCAGGCGAGATAGGCGAGATCTGGGTGCGAGGCCCCGGCGTCGTCAGCGGCGAGGAGTGGCTGCATACCGGCGACCTTGCTACGCGCGACGATGACGGCTGGCTGCACCTGGTGGGGCGCGCTCACCGGATGATCAACACGGCCGGGGAGCTCGTCGCTCCCCCGTCGGTCGAGCGCGCGCTGCGAACCCTGGAGGCCGTCTCGGATGCCCTCGTCGTCGGACTGCCGGATGAGCGCTGGGGTCAGGTCGTGGCCGCGCTCATCGTCGCCTCCCCCGCTGGACGCGACGAGGCCTCGTCCCTGACGGTGGAGCGCATGTCCGAGGCCCTAGACGGGGTGCTGGCACCCTGGGAGAAGGTGCGCCGCGTGATGATGGTGGAGCAGCTTCCGACGACGACTACCGGGAAGCCGGATCCGGTTGAGGCCACGCATCTTTTCGCCATGTCCGAACAAAGAATGTAGGTGCGCCTCACTTCACAATGTAAGTGCCACATAAATTAGTAAGATTGGCCTTGCTTAATTGAAGGAGATTAACATGCCTCGCCACCGCATTGTCATCATCGGTTCCGGTTTTGCCGGCCTGAGCGCCGCACGTCGCCTGAGGAAGGCCGACGCCGACATCACCATCCTGGCCCGCACCTCGCACCACCTCTTCCAGCCCCTGCTCTACCAGGTGGCCACGGGCATCCTCTCCGAGGGCGACATCGCCCCCACGACCCGCGAGATCCTGCGCCGCCAGAAGAACGTCACGGTCCTGCAGGCCCTCGTCGAGGACATCGACGTCGAGGCGCGCGTCGTGAAGTGGCGCAACCACAACAAGTACGAGCAGACCGAATACGACACGCTGATCGTTGCCGCGGGCGCGGGCCAGTCCTACTTCGGCAACGACCACTTCGCCGTCTTTGCTCCGGGCATGAAGACGATCGACGACGCGCTTGAGCTACGCGCCCGCATCTTCGGCGCATTTGAGCTGGCCGAGATCGAACCCGACCCGGCCTCGGTCGACAAGCTCCTCACCTTCGTCGTCGTGGGCGCGGGCCCGACCGGCGTGGAGATGGCCGGGCAGATCCGTGAACTAGCGTCCAAGACCCTGCGCGGGGAGTTCCGCAACATCGATCCGACGAAGGCCCGCGTCATCCTGGTCGACGGAGCCTCCCACCCGCTGCCCCCGTTCGGCGAGAAGCTCGGCCACAAGACCGAGAAAGCCCTCGCCAAACTCGGTGTCGAAATGAAGATGAACGCCTTCGTCACCGACGTGGATGCCGAGGGCGTGACGCTGAAGTACAAGTCCGGCGAAGAGGAGCGCATCGAGTCGGTGTGCAAGGTGTGGGCCGCCGGCGTCGCCGCCAGCCCGCTCGGGCGAACCCTGGGCGAGGCCACGGGCGCCGAGGTGGACCGCGCGGGCCGCGTGAGCGTCAACAAGGACCTCACCCTGCCGGGCCACCCGGAGATCTTCGTGCTCGGCGACATGATGGCCTTCCCCGGCGTCCCTGGCGTCGCGCAGGGAGCCATCCAATCCGCGCGCTTCGCCGCCGACACGATCAAGGCGCGCCTGGCGGGGCGCGCCCCCAAGGCCACTGAGTTCACCTACTTCGACAAGGGCTCGATGGCGACGATCGCACGCTTCCAGGCGGTCGTGAAGATGGGGAAGACGACCCTCACCGGCTTCGTCGCGTGGGTGGCCTGGTGCTTCCTGCACCTGCTCTACATCGTCGGCTTCAAGTCGCAGGTGGGCACGCTGGTCAACTGGTTCTTCAGCTTCCTGTCGGGTGCGCGTTCGCAGCGCACGACGACGAACCAGCAGATGGTGGGCCGCCTGGCCCTGGAGCAGCTCGGCGTCGGCGCGTCCGGCAAGCTGGTCGTCGGCGAAGACGTCGTCGAAGAGCGCGCGCACGAGGGGCACGAGGGGTGAGCGGGCGCCGCTCTGACGTTTTTTCAGGCACGCGATCGGGCACGATGAAAAAGGCGCGCTGAAAAAACCTCTAGGTAGACAAGGTGCGGGGCCGGAAGCTTGTCGCTTCCGGCCCCAGCCGTTTGTGGGCCCTACCGGGCTCGAACCGATGACCTTCTGGGTGTAAACCAGACGCTCTAGCCAACTGAGCTAAAGGCCCCACGCACGCGCCAATCTACCAGAAGCACCGCGCACGGTCATATCCGAGGCCGAGCGACACGGCACAGGACAGCGCTGCCGCGCCGAGGCCTCGTTGGTGATACTAGCGGCGCGAACGCGGACGCGCGGTCAGGCGCACGCCCGCCCAGTCTTCCCCCAGCGCCGTCGAGGTCGTCGCGTGCAGGCCAGCGATCCCCGCGGCCTCCTCCACGTCTCCCACGCGCACGGAATTGGGGCGACCCGCCTTGGGGATCAGCACCCAGATCAGCCCCCCGTCGTCCAGGTTGCTCATGGCATCCACCAGGACGTCCGCCAGGTCCTCCTCCTCGGCGTCCTCGGCCCTCCACCACACGATCGCCCCGTCCACCACGTCGCCGTAGTCCACATCGACCAGGGCCTGGCCGGTCTCGGCCTCAACGGAGTCGCGAATCGAGCGGTCCACGTCGTCATCGACGTAAAACTCCTGCACGATCGCGCCGGATGCAAAACCCAGGCTCACTGCCATCGTGCAGCACCGCCCCTCATGGAGCCGAAGCTCAGTGTCATATCAACGTTCACGCCTTCATCCTAGGGCATGAGGCACCATCAAACGCAAGGGGCGCCTCTCAACGAGGCAACGATGCGGGCGAAGGAAGCTGACCAGCAGGTTTACCGAGCCGCCGCGCCCAATCCTTTAGGTGCACGCGCCTCGGTGATACGCACGTCATAGTGCGCGGCCATGCAAATCGCTCGCACAGCACCGCCAATAGTGGGACAATAGTCCCGATATGTGCGGTGTCGCCACAGGGCACCGCCCACGCAGGCTGCGCGAGCAGCACCGAGTCAAGCGAGAAGGTACACCGTGAGCCAACTCCACGAGTTCCACCCCGTCGTCAACGGGCTGGTCCCCCAGGTTCCCGACAACGACCCCCAGGAGACCGCCGAATGGGTCGAGTCCCTGTCCGGACTCATCAACGAAAAGGGCGGTCCCCGCGCGCGCTACATCCTGCTGCATATGCTCGATGAGGCCCGGCGCAACGGCGTTCAGCTCCCCCAGGAGTACACGACCCCCTACGTCAACACGATCAGCGTTGATCAGGAGCCTTACTTCCCCGGCGACGAAGCCATGGAGCGCGAGTACCGCCGCTGGATCCGCTGGAACGCCGCCGTGCAGGTCACGCGCGCCCAGCGCCCCGGCGTCAAGGTCGGCGGACACATCTCCTCCTACGCCTCGGTTGCCACCCTCTACGAGGTCGGCCTCAACCACTTCTTCCGCGGCAAGGACCACCCCGGCGGCGGCGACCACGTGT
>ERZ772945.794-NODE-794-length-24195-cov-11.573612_pt1 | contig 24195 bp, 16 predicted proteins | sample MGYA00511681_ERZ772945 | MGnify/ENA primary metagenome ERZ772945 (study PRJEB29015, sample SAMEA2737943) | human oral metagenome | biome: human oral; feature: human-associated habitat; material: dental | place: China | collected 2143 ...
AAGCTTATAACCGATGTTTCCTACTTCGAGGTTGGGCACAACGAGTACGTTTGCACGGCCTGCAATCTTACTGTCGGGTGCTTTCTTTGCGGCAACATCAGGTACAAGCGCTGCATCGGCCTGAAGTTCTCCGTCAATTAATAAGTTAGGATCAAGCTCATGAGCGAGCTTTGTAGCTTCAACCACCTTGTCAACTACCTCATGTGAGGCGCTGCCTTTAGTCGAAAAGCTTAACATTGCCACGCGTGGTTGTGTGAAGCCGGCAACGCTTTTAGCTGTCTCTGCGGTACAAACTGCAATCTGAGCTAACTGACTTGCATCGGGAACGGGTGTCACAGCAACGTCTCCAATGACTACAACACCATCCTCACCATATTGCTTTTGTTTCGTGATTAATAGCAAACCACCGCTCACACAGGTAATACCTGGCGCGCATTTAATAATCTGTAACGCCGGACGTAGCGTGTCTCCAGTCGTACTTAAGGCTCCACTGATCTGGCCATCTGCACCTTCTGTCTTGATAATCATACAGCCTAAGTAGAGATTATTCTTAGTAACCAGCTCGCGAGCTTGGTCTAATGTCATACCTTTTTTCTTGCGAAGTTCGGCCAGTTTCTCGGCATATTCCTCGCTCTTTGGATTGTTCTGGGGGTCAAGAATGGTTGCTTTGTCGATGTTTTTCAATTCCCATTGTGTTGCCAACTCTTTGATATGGGCAGGGTTTCCAATTAAAATCAGCTCAGCGATTCCGTCAGCTAACACTCTGTCGGCAGCCTTCAGAGTGCGCTCTTCCTCTGCTTCGGGGAGCACAATGCGCTGCTTTTCTGCCTTAGCGCGCGCCACAATTTGCTGTAATAAATCCATAGTTTGCTATATTTTCGATAAATATTTAGAGTTATTTCGATAGTGATAATTGTCACTTCTACTTTGCAAAAATAGCAAAAATAAATGAAATAGTGTGGCTGTATAGGCTAAAAAAGCCTAAAAAATCACTCAAGTTCGTTCGTCAATATACTTTCAAGTTCTTCTGCCGAAAGTCTAAGTTTGAACTGACCCTTTATGGCTACGCTGATGCGTCCAGTTTCTTCACTTACTACAATGGCTATAGCGTCGCTGTCTTGGCTTATTCCCATTGCCGCACGATGACGCAAACCAAGTTCTTTTGGGATATCAAAGTTGTGACTAACGGGTAGGATACAGCCTGCAGCTTTAATGCGTTTGCGAGATATTATCATAGCCCCGTCGTGCAAAGGAGAGTTCTTAAAGAAGATGTTTTCAATGAGTCTTTGGTTTATATTGGCGTCAATAGTATCGCCCGTTTCAACGATATCATCAAGTGGAGCGCTTCGTTCGATGACAATTAATGCCCCAACTTTGCCCTTAGCCATATTCATACAAGCCATTACAATCGGCATAATCATCTGACGAGTTGCCTCGCGACTCTTCCCATCCCGACGCTGTCCAAAGAACCGGCTGAGTTGTTTAATGCGCTGATGTGCACCGAGTGAGTAGAGGAAACGACGGATTTCTTCTTGGAAAAGCACTATCAAGGCGATGGCACCCACGCCAACTAACTTATCAAGTATAGACCCAAGGAGGCGCATTTCGAGTACTTGACTCACGAAAAGCCATACCAACACGAACACCATTACACCGATAAAGATGTTCAATGAGCGGCTTTCTTTCATCAAACGATATAGATAATAGAGAATCAATGCAACCAAAAAGATATCGATTACATCTTTTATTCCGAAGCTAAAAGGCATTGTTTATATATTTAATGTATAATGTTTACTGTATAATTTGATTCTACATTTGAGACTGAAAGACTGATTTTTATTCTCCGTTGCTTACTTTTCTACGCATCAACTATGGCAGTTGAATCTCTGAAGGCGACTGAATTGCCGACACAATCTTTACTGATTCTACGGCTTCTTGCACGTCATGAACGCGCAGAATGCCTGCACCTTTAAGCAAAGCTGCCGTGTTGAGCACGGTTGTTCCATTCAAGGCGGTTGTCGGATCACCCCCAACGAGTTTATAAATCATAGTCTTTCGCGAGATACCTACAAGCAAAGGAAGTTGCAAAGTGCCTAATCTTTCCATGTCATTATATATCTCATAGTTCTGTTGAAGCGTCTTTCCGAAGCCGAAACCAGGGTCAAGTATGATGTCTTTTACACCGCGATTGCGCAGTTGTTGCACCTCATCTGCAAACGAAATTATCATGTCATGAAGGTTTGATTTGACAGACATCAGGATATAGGGAACCTTTAACTGTCCGATGATGTCAAACATATTTTCGACTTCATGGATAGGCGTGTTGACGATACCCGTAAGTCCTCCCTCACTCACATCATTGATAATATCAGCTCCCCAGTCTTCAATGCAGTGACGAGCCACGTTGGGTCGATAGGTATCTACAGACACAACAGCGTCTGGTTGCTCACGTCTTACAACCTGCAACGCAGCTTTCAGTCGTGCCATCTCTTCCTCTTCACTCACCTCTTTGGCTCCCGGGCGCGTAGAAAATGCACCAACATCAATCATCGTTCCACCTTCTTGAATAATCTGATTGGCGCGTTCGGCAATGTCATGTTCGGTTTGTTTGCGACTGCCCACATAGAAACTGTCGGGTGTGCAGTTGAGGATTCCCATCACTTTTGGCGTGGCGAGATCTATCAATTTGCCTCTAATGTTGAGGGTATAGCTTATTGGTTTCATATTGTGCAAAGTTATTATATTTCATGTTATAATCCAAATTAAATCATGGTCTAACCGCAATTCATTAACATTATATAGAAAAGCATTCGATGAAAAGGCTGCATGCACAATGCTTTTTTATTGCTTTTGTTATGCCATTACCATTGAAAGGCTGCCTCATAGCAATGTCATGATACTTAAATATATTGTCAATTATTTGGCGACACCGATGGTTCATATTCAAAAAAAGCGTAACTTTGCAGTGTAACATCATTGATTCTATGGATATAAAAGAACTCTATGACCTCTATCTGCAGCATCCTTGTATCACTACGGATAGTCGAAACTGCCCCAAAGACAGTATTTTTTTAGCGTTGAAAGGTGCTTCTTTCGATGGTAATAAGTTTGCAAAAGCAGCATTGGAAAAGGGTTGTGCCTATGCCATTATAGACGAACCAGCTTATGCTGAGGCCGATAATGACCGACTGATTCTTGTAGATGATTGTCTCAAAACATTCAAAGAGATTGCTCGTGAGCATCGTCGCAGCTTTCAAATCCCAGTGATTGGCATTACAGGTACTAACGGAAAGACAACTACCAAAGAGCTTGTTTCTGCTGTTTTGGCCGAGCGTTATCGCGTGATGCACACCGAAGGAAACTTCAATAACGATGTAGGCGTTCCTAAAACACTGTTGCGTCTTGATGCAACGCATGAGATAGCAGTGGTCGAAATGGGTGCAAGTCATCCGGGAGATATAGAGAAACTCGTCACGTATGTAGAGCCAACATGCGGTATAATCACGAATGTTGGTCGGGCACACCTGTTGGGTTTCGGTAGCTTTGAAGGCGTAAAGCGAACCAAAGGGGAACTCTATGACTACTTGAAAGCCCATGATGGACTGCTGTTTCTCAACGAAAGTAATGCTGATCTCGTAGAGATGGCGCGCCAGCGTGAAATGAATCGCATCATGACCTATGGTCAAAGTGACGATGCAAACGTGCAAGGCGAGGTCTTAGATTGTGCTCCTTTTCTGAGGTTTACATGGAGAAATATGGCCACAACGGAATCAAAGGCGCGTACTTATGACGTTCAAACCCACCTGATTGGTGCCTATAACATCGACAATATGCTTGCTGCCATCACGATAGGACTGCATTTTGGTGTCACGCCTGAACAGATAAATCACGCTCTTTCGCACTATATTCCTGCCAATAATCGCAGTCAATTGGAGGTAACGGCAAAGAATAAACTCATTGTCGACGCCTATAATGCAAACCCATCAAGCATGGCTGCCGCAGTCGAAAACTTCAAATTGATGAATGTGGAGCATAAAATGGCTATCTTGGGAGATATGCGTGAGCTCGGAGAAGTATCGGCTTTGGAACATCAAAAGCTTGTAGATAAGCTCGCAGAGGATGGATTTAAGGAGGTGTGGCTTGTCGGAGAGGAGTTTGGAAAGACACAAACGGCCTTCCGAAAGTTTAAGAATGTCGATGAGGTGAAAGCCGAAATCGCTGCACATTGCCCTGAAAACTACTACATATTGATAAAGGGTAGCAATGGAATTAAACTCTTTGAATTGCCCGAATTGCTCTAAATGACTTTATAGTGTGTTGGTCATCATGTTTGATTAAGGCTTGTAACCTAAGATTGTTGCACAGCTTTTGACATGTAGGATATATGAATCTATTTTATGCCTCCCTCTTTTCTGTTGAAAGGAGGGAGGCATTTGATTTCTTTTTACAATCTCTTTCGCAAAACTCGTGGATTTGAAACGAGATAAGTTTTCGGTTGAAATACGCCGTGTTTTTCGCCATTTCCTAACCTGTTGAGAATGAAAAGGTTATGAAAAATCAGCCAGAAGGTGGTGAGATTAAGCCCTGAATGTATTACGAAAAGGCGCAAATCAGCTTACATTTTGCCCCATTTCATCGTGCAATTTGATGTATTTGACTCGACCATTTGATGCAAATGGTGAGCTGATTTGATAGAAGTTGCGATACACCTATACGTAATTTACCTGTAAGTTGGGTGGATTTAACACCATAAAGGCAGTTTTTCTCCTTTACGTTTTCTAAATGGTCATGGAATGAAGTGTTAAATTTCGGAGAATAATCTTTACATGGTTGCTGGGTCATGCCCTTTGCTTTTGCTTCCAAGTGGAGGATGGATGTAAAGCGAATTTGAACTATTGGTCGCAAGTTTTTCGGTGAAGTGCGATATGTTTACATCGAAAGCGTCTTATTTGTTGAGGCAAAGGAAAAGAGAAAGCCGCTTGTCTCAGCTGAGTACAAACGGCTTAATGAAAGGAGGAAGTGGTACCACCAGGAATCGAACCGGGGACACAAGGATTTTCAGTCCTTTGCTCTACCAACTGAGCTATGGCACCTTTACTTCTTGATTTGCGTCTGCAAAGGTAGTTTTTTTTCTGTAAACACACAAACTTTTTAATCAAAAAATATCATAGTTGCAGATTTTTATGTAACTTTGCACATGCAAATTGCAAGGTTACGGGATTTAGCGCAGTTGGTAGCGCACTACGTTCGGGACGTAGGGGTCGGGCGTTCGAGTCGCCTAATCCCGACATAACAAAAGCAAAGGAGTTGATTATCAACTCCTTACGCTTTGTCGGAGTTAAAGAGGTCGGCGAAAAGTCGGCGAAGTTTTTACTCATATTGCAAAATACTGTTCAATAGGGCATTTCACTCAAAATTTAGAAATGCCAAAAAAAAATTTTTCTTCGAAAAGTAGACAAATGGTTATGAATGAAATTATCGGATGGAAAACGCCGAGATTTCATCAGGCCTCTGAATGCTACGTTTCCCTTTCTGCTTTCGACCCGGAGAGAGGTAAGTTTCATACAAAGAAGTTTATGCTCGGGCATATTAAAGGGAAACGTAACCAGCGTCAGTATGGGGAGGCTCTTGTTAAGAGATTAACAGAGAAATTAGTGCAAGGTTGGAATCCGTGGGTAGAGATGGTGCAGCCTCTTGAATATTCTTCTTTCGATGATGTGTGCAGAAAGTATGAGGATTATCTTTTCAAGCTGATGAAGGAACATAATATGAGAGAAGAGTCCGTGGTATCATATTGTAGTAGGTTAAAAGTGCTGAAGGAATGGAAGGAGAAACAGAAAATCAACCTGTATTATACTTATCAGTTCGATAGCCGGATGGTTGGACAGTTCCTGGATTATGTCTTTGTAGACAGGAATAATACTATGCGCACAAGAAATAACTACCTGTCGTGGCTTAAGACTTTTTGTAAATACCTCCTTGAGCGCGGATATATTTCACAAGACCCAACGGCAAGTTATTCTAATGTTCACAGACGTGGAGAACTCAAAAACCGTGATGTCATCCCTGATGATGTATTGACAGATATAAAAGAATGGCTGATTGGGCATAATAAGCATTATCTGTTAGCATGTTACATTTTGCATTATTTATTTGTGCGACCACGAGAGATGAGTTTTCTAAAAGTTGGCGATTTTAGTGTAGCAAAGAAAACGCTTTTTCTGCATGGCGTGAATACAAAAAACCATAATGATGCACAGCTGACAGTTCCTGATCATGTTATAAAATTGATGATAGATTTGCAGATTTTTGATAGTCCTGGACAGTATTATCTCTTTAGTAAGGATTTCAAACCTGGGGCAGAACGCAAATCAGAAAAGTCTTTTAGGGATTATTGGCATCATTATATACGGAAGAACTTAAAATTAACAGACCGATATAAGTTCTACAGTTTGAAAGATACCGGTATAACCAATATGCTGCGTGCCAATACGGATATACTTAGTGTGAGAGACCAGGCACGACATTCGTCGATACTGATAACAGATATATACACTCCTAAGGATATTCAGCAGGCAAATCAACTGCTATTAAATTACAAGGGAGTGCTTTAATTCTATTAGAAGCAGGGTTGTAGGATGGATATTTCCCGTCCTACAGTCCATCTTTCCTACAATTATGAATATACAGAACATCCTTCGAGAACTTAGTAATGAACTAAAAGGTCATAATGCACTAATACAGATACAAGTAGATGGGCAATACGTCATCAAGCATATTGGTGATGTTAACAAATTGGTAAACAACCCCACTCTGATTACATACAAGGAGGATAGCTCTTTCCTCGACTGGATGGAAGGTGAGATTGATAAGGAGACATAACTCACTCATAAACTTATTTTCTGTAATTTGTTTTAAGTGCGCTTAGGGGATATATTTTTTTATAGTAAAATAAATCTTCAGCCTTATACACTCTGACCAGGTGATCTGGCACATAAATATCTGTAAATGCATTTTCACCCCTTAGATTCTCAACTTTAACTTCTGAACGTAATATTAGGATTCGCTTGGATGATTGCATATTTCGTAGAGACCAGTCAGCATTACCTTTCCTTGAATACGTAGTAGGGTAATCTACATATTCAACGCAGGTACACCCATAAAAATCACATTCTATTGTGCCTTCCGGCAAAACTATTTTTCTCACTTTTGTATCTGAAAATGATGCAGTACGCAACTTATTAAAGTACTGTACTTCTGTGAAATCAAAAGGTTGTGATAAGTGTAGTAAAGGGTTCATAACATAATTAGTCCCGATGGAACTAACGGCAGCGGCTTCCTCCATAGAGAGCTCTCCGTCACCGTCCTTGTCCCAATTTTCTATGCAAATACGCTTCACCTCAGGGTTCTCGAAGCGAATCCACCATTTTGCGATGTTCAGCTTGAGCTTAGGATAGTGCTGCATTAGCGCATCGTAGGTATCACGATATGCGCCTGTGGTGAGGTTAATAGTACCGTCCAAGACAGGGTAAGGGTCATTTCCGTACTGACCTTCTGCATCGATACCCTGATACGTACCATCTACAAGCTGGGAGAGCTTATCAAAAGTTCTTCCGTCCGTGAAAGTCTCATTGAAGCCCACACAGCGCACGTAGCGCAGGGAGTGAGGAACTTGCCCTACCTGCGCATCCATAATGTCGATAAGTTTCTTCACAGGCTGGAGATTATCACAACCACTGACAAAGTAACTCATAACGTTAGGCGCACACGCTTCCGTATTGCACTTCTCATTGGTTAAGTGGTCGAGGTTCTTCAACTCAACGTATGAAGTTGTAGCAGGATAATTTACTTCTTCCAGCGCACCACCATCAGCGAAGTGCGCTTCGGTAAGCGAGGAACCACCAGCGAGGAATTTACGCAAGCGGAAGTTACCACGCATGTCGAGCGCACCTCCGAGGGTAGATATGTTCTGAATATCTATCTGCTCTAACGACGTAGTATTGCCGAGTGTGAGCGAAGAGATAAGTATCTTCACGTTCTGTTCGTTCTCATCACCGAGCTTCAATCGCTTGAGTCGCTTGCCTATAATAGACAATGCACCGTTGATTACATACGAACTCCAATCTCCGATATCGAGCAAGTAGTCTGCTGACTTGACAGAGAGCTGCTGATCGGATGTTCCATTAACGTCTATAACGATCTCGCAAGCCTGACCTGCATCTGTGCGTGCACCGCGCACAACTGTTGTACCATATGCAATAGTTGGATACAGCTTCATGGCTGGCGTCAGGTGCAGAACTATCGAGTTCGTAGTAGCGTCAGCCTGTGCTGATGTACGTACGGTGATAGCCCCTTCAGCCGTCTTTGCATCATAGTCGCCGAAGCTGTATTTGCTTTGCAGATATTGAATGCGCTTCTTCACCCACGCTACTTCTGGCGACTGCCCATCGCCGAGCGACTGCCCGAGTGGGTCGGTATCGTTAGTGTATTTGCCCTGAAGCATAGCAAGTTTCATCTGTTCGTAAAGTTTTCCATCCTCGTTATAGAGCATAGAAGAGAAGTTGTCTATTACGTGGAAGAAGTACTTCTGAAAGAAGGCAAACAACTTCTGCTGGTGCGTTCCCTTCTGTAGCCCGCCCAATTCCTCCATCTTGGCCAGCATGCGGCGCATCATCTGCGCACGCTCTTCCGGGTACGCTTGTTCCATAAGATTCCACAAGACGGACTTTTCTCCATTCCAAACAGGAGTACCGTCATCGTATGTGTCGTGGAACTCTACCCAGTAAGGCTTTTTCATAAGTCCTTGGTTGATGACTGTAAAGATTGTATCAAGGTCATCCTGTCTGAATTTCCATTTGCTATTTGCCATATCTATTCTGCATTGAAATTATACGGATAAGTATTCTTTGCGCAGTTATCGGTCGCTGCCACCGTTTCAACATATAGTTGATGATAAAGTAAGTCCATAATGTCCCAGTATTGGGATTGCTCAGCACGTAGCTTCTGAATACGTGCTGCCTTGAACAACTCATTGAGTTTAGTTGCATCACTAACAGAGTTAAACACAGACTCTGTCAATCCGTACTTATCTCCGACTAACTGCTGACGAAGATTAACGACCGATGCACCACTATTGAGTGTAGATGGGCAGAACCGCTTATACAAGCTATCGTAATAGTATAGGTTGTATTGATTAGGGTCACCCTGCTTCGCTATCCAATACTCGATGTGTATTGAATGTGGGTCAGCGTTCAGTTCTTCAAGCGTACCATTAAAGGGTTCAATGAACGTATTGCACTGATAGATGAGATTGTAAGCAGGGATATATGACTCTATGAGCTGCTCTGCACGCTGACGGGTCTCATTGTCTGCTGTTGACTTATCATCTGCAGGTAAGTCAGCGTAGTCTAAGTCCCAGCAGTTCTCCCACGATAATTCGCTGACTTGATACTGATACGCTTCTTCCTCCGTATTGTAGCGGATGCGTCGTTTGTCCCAAGGAACTTGGAAGAGAGTCAAGCGTGGAGAGTTATCAGAGCCTTCGATTGATAGGAGGTTTGGGAAAAGATCCTTATCATACCCGAAGGTCGCTGCATCACCCTTGTCTGGTCCAATCGTAAACAGGCCGACGAACTTATATGTAACAGTACCGTCTTCTGCGGTCTGTTTCTCGAAGCCTACGAATGTCTCTTGATAGATAGATACACGTGCTTCGCTGTTCTGTTCTACGCCCTCATTTGTTAGCCCTACCGCTTTCCATAGGTCGGTAAATGAATTTACAGAACCCATCTTGTGGAATTGCATTGAAGAAGCGATGTTCTTCTTTGCCGTCAGCTTAGAGATCTTAGGTATGTTCTTGAACAGCTCAAACTTTTTCTGTGTAGTCTGACCATCCTCATATACGATAGTCGTATCTTTCGCAACCTTTGCCTTCCAGTTCCACAGGTAGTAAAGCATAGAAGATGTTCCTTGACCTTGTAATTGAAGATTGGTAATCGTCAAGCGATTAAGGTTGGTGTTTCCATCTTTCGGATAGATTTCCAACGTGCCTTTTGGACGATATGATTTACCATACTCATACGCTGGGAGTGGCTTATCAAATGTAAACACGTTCACTTTTCCACGGACCTTATCAAAGTCGACTGTGGTACCGAGCGTATCATAGATGTCATTATCCAATTTTTCGGCACTCTTTTCTCCTACGGTAGCGAGAGCATTGATATAGTCTTGATGTACGTTTGCAGCATCCATTGCGCTGTCATAGATGCGAATAGAATACAAATCGACATCAGCCTTATCAGAACCTATGACAATACCGCCTCCAGTACCTATCTGCATCGAATCGGTAAGCAGATAAGTGAACTTGCGGGCTTCGATGCCATCAACATAGAGATAGACAAGGTTCAGATAATAGGTGTTGCCGTTGAGTATGTAGGTGTACTTCTTCGGAGAGATAACGAGTGCCAGACGAATGCGTACACCGTCGTCCATCTGCATAGCCTGTACGTCAGCGTTATGCTCGCTGCGTGTGGCGAACATAATTGATGCTGCTTTCACCTTCAGCCCGATATACTGCTTCTGGTAAGGTACGGCAATCGATATGCATTCAGCGTCATAGTCGGACGTGTTGTTCACCTGATAGTCAATCTCAATAGTCTTTCCCGACTGTGCTGCTTCCGTACTGAAGGGCTTGTAATCGATAGTCAGACGAGAGCCAGCAGTAAGGCGCAGCGTGCGTGCACCAGCTTCGTCAGTAACCCAGCCATCGCGTGAGAAAGAGACACCTTGCCATTCAGCCCCAACTCGTTCAGCCGTTATAAGGTTCTTTATCACGGCATGGTCGATGTCGGTATTATTGCGATTCTTTGCGTTGAAGTAGAACACAGCTCCAGCAGTAGCGGAATAGCCCTGTGAGTTATCTACGGGGAATGGAATAGCATCACGTAGTCGGACCTCGTCTGAAGGGTGAGTGCGGAATCCGATTAACGCCGTAAAGTCGGAGTTATCCAGCGTCTCCACTTCGAGCGACAGGGTATATTGCATCTTGGTTTGCGTCAGCGTGTTCTCTGACACATTCTCCTGAAGCACCTCGTTATCCTTCTTCATCAGGATTGAGAGTGGTGTTGTAACTGCCTTGCCGTCGTATACTGCGTACTCCAATACTTTGTTCTCGTACCAGTTAAGCAGTTTCTCTGCCTTATTGTTTACGACTACCATCTTCACCGCTTCGTTGTTCGCCACCGCCATGAAGTCGTAGCCAACTGGTGTTGTCTGGACTGTATTGTCCTCGTTCGATAGCCAAGCAGAGAGGTGGAATATGCCAGTCTTGTTGGTGAAAGGCACGGTGTAAGCTACTGGCGATGACGTGTAAGTGGCAGTACCAAACTGGCGTTCGTACGTCTGCTCGTAGCCTTCACCCGTAATCTTCACGTGCAGCGTCTTGCTGATATTGCCACTAATGTAACATGGCAGCACTATATCGCCTTGGTAAGCCTTCCACCAATTGAACTCGGATATTGAGAGGAAGAGAGCAGAAAGCGTGATTGAATATACTAACGCAGGGGAGGTCTGACCTGTTACCTCGCCTGTGATTTTCACCATAATATTGTTTTGTCCGCTTTCGAGGAACTTGAACACGTCAACAGTCGTTACTGTGTTAGACTGACAACGTCCACGTGCCTTAGAGACGAAAGTTCCATCGCCTGCCTTAGCAAACACCTCGTAGGTACCCCATTCGCCTGTATCAGAGTAATCCGTCTGACCGATATCTTTTGTGCGAGATATAAACATAAACTTCACTGTGCATTCTCCTGTCGACTTCGATGCTGAAAGTGTAGTCGAAGGCGACTGATTGGCAGCACGCAGATAATAGAGAATCTCCGTCTGTCCACCACCTCCACCCTGTCCGATACCAAGTTCGGCAAGTCTCATCGGGAGCCATTGTGCTCCGCCCCACACAAGAACGCAAGTTTCAGAAGTAAGATTGTCAGCTGTAGTATTGACATTTGCAAGTTGACCAAGGGTCGGTGGATTCTTCCTTACCGCTGCTTTCACTCGTTCTTCTTCTGTATTGAAAGCATCAACGAGGTCGTTTATCTTGTTCGGAATCTTGTTAAACTCATCGGCTGTGAGTTTCTTGCCAGTTGTTTTGTTTTCTATGTAGAGTTTATCCATATAGCTACAAGTTAAATGGGAAAGTATATGTGAAGCGTTCATTACCGCTAATCTCAATGCCATGTGCAAGCGTGAGTGCATGACAGACGATGTCTTGTAGATATTTTCCACGTGCCATTTCAGGTTGTGTACGTGTTGTATCTTCAACGACCTTCACTTTTGCCAGTCGATAGTGTTTATTATTATCAAGCTGGCTGGCGCTTATTTTCATTTTAATGTGTTGCAGCATCGGCATTGATGATTTCATCAAGTATAGGGTTCAGGGCAAGTTGAACGATAGCCGTGAAGTTTTTCTTTAACACCTCTTTTACAGCGATTGCTGTCTCCTTATCCAGGTCAGCCTGCCCGGTCTTGTAGATATCGAGCGCCATGCTGACGGCCGCAATGCTGTTGGTCTGATAGTAGAGAACGTTGGCCAGGTCTTTCGCAATGTCAGCCTTGCCGGTAGTACCGTCTATCTTCTTCAATTCAATTTTCCTAAAGTCGATTTTCATTTTATTCACGTTTTAAACCTACAATAATCCCTCCACGTACCTGTAAGCGGTAGTGGTCAAGGTCTATATTATAATCAAAATCAATTCCTTCCCATCCTTTGGCTCCCGCAGCAGCATAATCCTTTTCAAGGACAAAGAATTTTCGGGCAAAAACAGAGTCAGTGCAGCAGACGTTACCACAGAAGAATCCGGCATAATACTCGTTCATATTCGGTTTTGTATACTGCTCTTCACCCGTAGTGTACTGGCTGCCGAATATGGCAGCACCACCGGCATTGCCTCCTATGGCACGTACTCCGAACGTTCCCTTCGTTGCCGCATTGAAGAATACGTCGACCACGGCAGAATCAGATTCCTGTGAAACTCCGAGATGCAAACCGCGGCTTTTATGCCCGAAGTAGTCGGTCTGCTGCCAAAGCAATGTATCATCCTCGATAGTGAATCCTCCGATACGTCCTGTACGCGCAATGACATTACCCGTGATATTGGCGTCGTTGGCCGTGAAGTTATTCATGGTGACATTACCTAATTTGTCAACGATAAACTTCCCGTTGATGACTGTCTTGCCGAGGAAGTTGATCTGGTCGGCATCAAAAAGCAGCGAGCTTCCGTCACTGTTTGTCGTAAGGCGAAAGGAGGCCGAGTGCTTTTTTGTGCCTGCAGCGTCGTAATAGTTGGAGAAGAGCGTGAGCGAGCCGTCTTCACCGGCCACCGACCGCAGCATGCCCACGTTGCGGAAGCCGAGAAGGTTGCCCTCGTCGTCCCACACTGCGCTGTGTACCAGGTCTGAGGTTCCTGTCAGTGATGACACTACGGCATTGAATCTTCCCTGCATTGTCAGCAGCGATGTTCCTTTTCCTGATGCGATTGCATTGAGCAGGGTGTTCAGCGTGTTCTCATTGCCTGCGATAGCCTGTACCGTTTTTCCAGCCAGTTGCTTGATTGCAGAAATAGGTTTTGTGGTGTATTGCTGCACAGGCTTCCAGTGTGTAATGCTGAAAGGCTCTCCATTTTTCTTTGCTACAATCGCCCGCAAGGCATCATTGCTGTACTCTACGTTTTCGTCTTTGTAGGTAGCATTCACCCAGAGGTCGCCCTCTTCGTATTCTTGTTGCACGGTCGGCTGCGCAACAAAGACGCGCCGCTTGCCGTCGGCTGTGTCCTGTGCGCGATTGGCTGCTTCGAGCGATGTGAGCACATCTGCATCAGTGATTTCCTCCCAAGTATAATCGCTGTCTGTTTTCGTAAAAGCATAGGCACGTCCACCCCCTGTTTTTGCGAAAGACCGATTGTAATATATATCATTTACATGCTCACTCCGTGTGAAATCATCTTGCCATTCCAATGCAGGCGCATTGCGAAGTGACGGCTTTTCATCACCAAACCAAAGCACCATTTGCTTATCGCTTTGTTGTTCAACAGCATTGATTTGAGATTTCAATGACGCAAGATATTCTTCTATGCTTAGCTCGTGGCCGTGCTCATCGGTCACCATCCACCAGGAACCTGTTGGACTCATCTGTATCTTAGGCTTCGGAAGGGAGAAAGAGTTTATGCCGACATACATTCTGTAGTAAGGACTTCCGGTTCCTGCTGCAGACTGGATAATTGCATGCTGTCGTGCGGGGTTCGTCTTATTGCCCAGCGTAGAGACCTCATCGCCTATGCGCGGTTCGTCGCTTCCGCTTGCATAGTCTTCAGCATTCGTGTTGTCGCAGATGTCTACATAGTCTGTACCAAGACCGAAGACACGCCGGTGATAGTAATGATTAGCTCTTGCGCCCTGCTCACTAACGAGGTTGAACGTTTCACAATAAGCGTAATCGTCCATGCCCATCGTATTGCTGACCATGCGTCCCTCACCGTCTTGGCGAGTGAAGTAACACCTCCAGCCACCATTTATTCTCTCAACCTTTGAGATCGTGAAGCTACCAGGCGTATTGCAGACCTTGCCGTTGATGTGCGTCGACTTCATCAGCTGCAACTCTTCTGCCGTCAGCTGCTTACGGACATGGAAGTAATCGCCCTCGAAGTGCCAGTTGCCTTGTGCATCAGGATAGATTGCTGCACCACTTGCCTCTTTCACATAGTTGCCAAACAGGACTGAGGTCATGAACGATATTACAGCTCTAACTATAGAGTCCTTATCGGTTCTGACTATCTTTTGCCAGTCAGGACTGTCTTCTTGCAGCTTTTTTGCCACTTCAGCCAAGTCAGCTAAGGCCGCAGAAATCTTATGCGCATCAAGGGTGAGATAGTTTCCTGTCCTATCGAGCGCCTTCAGTACCGACATGTTATCGTGTTGATGTCCGAAAGAACCATCACCTTTATAGGCAGCTGTTATTTCGCGTGAAATCCATGCAAGAATGGCATCTGCTGTCGTGATGTTCCATTTGTCAGCATAAGGACTTTGTACAGGGAAGAGTGCCCCACCACTCAGCGGTAGCCTTTCCAGCTCAACCAAGCGTGGGGCGATGGTAAAAGAGCCAATATCGGGTATTTTGATTTTGAGTTCATGTGGTGTAGCCTGTTCTATTCTTTTTAGATTGAGATAAGGGCGTGCATCGGCATACTTATAAGTAAAGGTATAAGACGAAGGAAGTTCTTTTTCCTGCCAGCTGACCTCGCTTTCCATGACTACGATGCGTCGGACATGATTTCCGATATAGAGATACTTTCCGAGCGCAGGGAAGAAGTCAAGGAGCCACTTGCGTTCCTGATCAGAAAGGGAACCTGTGTTCTTTTTGAACTCACGCGTTGTATCGACTCGATATTCTTCTGCATCGTTTTCTATCTCTACGATGTTGTGGGTGTGTTTCGCTGTATTCTCCGCATTACCATATGCACGGAATGTATCAATGCCTCCTAATGAGTTCTCGAACAACACCCATTGTTCCTGCTCGTTACGTATATCGGTCGCATAGTAGCGCTGGATATAGGTGAAGCGTGTGCCAGAATTGTCTTCTACCCAAACGTCATAATAAGATGGTAATTTGTTGAGTTTTCCGGCAATTATTCCATATTGCAAGGGTATAGTCCAGCAGGACGCGCTGGAGAGATTTGCCAATGTGAGGTCGTAGGGTTCATATTCGCCGTTGTTGTCGATGTAGGCACGGCATTTCACGACACAGTCTTCCACAGCGTAGTAGGTGAGAAATTCGGGCGTGTAATAGGTGACAGGCTTCATGGTGGGCTGCCAGGTGAGAAAGTTCGCCTTCAGCCAATTTGTCGCTGTATCGGCAAAGCTATCTATTCCTGCCCGCAGGGCCGTGAAAGTACATGATTCAATATTGTTGGACTTATCTTCCGTAATTTCTACGGTGAATATACGTGCGATGTTTTTCTGTCGATAGGGGGTAGTGGAGTCTTGCAGTTGAAAGGAAAGCAAAGGGGTGATGATGTTTTCCATATCCACTTCTATTCGTTTCGCCTTGTTTGGCGTATACGTGTGCTGTACGATTATCTGATTCGAGTCTGCATATTTCAGAACGAATGTAATCTCATTGCTGGTTGAAATGACAAAGTGGTTCATCGCGCCAGTCATGCTTAGCGCATCGGGTTTGAGAAGAATATCCATTTTTTTTAAGATTTAATGCGAAGATAGTGCAATATAATAGAATAGAAAAGGACATCATATCGGTTGACGACATGATGTCATGGCGTTTCGTCATCTTACTTAGGAACACATTCCAACCACACTTCTGTTCGTGTGTATTTCCATTTAGAATGCCTCCAGAAGGAAGCATGACGGGTTTTCTCTTCGGTATATGATGTCTGTTTCATGTAAGGTTTTCCAATATATTCTGCTGATGGTATCGGCGGATAAATGGTAGCAAAGGTGCGGTTCTTATCCAGCCCAGAGTTTTTGAACTCGTCCTCGCTAACCTCTGTCTGTTTAATCCTGCCAATCCATTTATATTCCGTCTTCATTGCCTTGAACTTATCTTCGAGTTCAGGAGCATAGATAACAGGTTCCATGAGCGAAAGTGTGTAGAGTTCTGATTCTACTGGCTCATTCTTACCTCCAAGAGTGAACTTGAGCTTATTGAAGAAGAAAGGAACGTTTCGTATAACAACCTTGGCGTATGCTGGTAGATTCTGCTTCTGTGATTGTGTGAGTAATAGCTTCACTTTCATTTTGTGCAGAGAGTTACGGAGTAGCAGATCGTAGTCGCGATAAAAGCGATTGAAGATACCATCCTCGCCATTATAAAAGAGCGAATAGTCGAAGAGTTTATTATGGGATTCATTATTGACATCATAAGATGAGACCGTTCCTTTCGTTCTACCATCGAGAAGGTGCGTAAATGCCAGGACTACCTTTTGTTTAGAAGCCGACTCGCTATCCTTCTCTTTATCCTCGCCAGCAACAACCATCTTAGAGTTAAGAGATAGATACGCCCCAACATAAAGGAATTGCCCAAAGTCGTATGAGACAGGTTCGTCCTTGTATGTATTTTTATAAGACAGCATACGAAACTCTGGAAGCAGGTCGGGAACTTTCACCTCCTTTGTTTCGAGTATTTCTCCTGTGTTATAATCCTGAGATGCTTCACCAATCTTGGTAATCACCTGCCAATCGCCTGACCACCCACGTTTATAAAACGCTCCATCATACTTGTTGAAGTAAGCCGAGGGATTTGCTTTCAGCATAGCGTCAAAATCATCGTAAGAATCTGAAACATCGGTATCCACCTTATCTGCTGACGCCAGCGTGACACGCTGATAATCTTTCTCAGCCTTATAGGATAGGGTAGGTTCTGCCGTCACACATCGAGTGAGGTCAGTTGTGGGGGCTGCCTGAAGTGCATCACGGAGGAAGATGATATCTGCTATACGCTTACCTTCATCAGAGGTAAACTCACAGCAGAACTTCTTACGAAAAACTGAGATAAAATCTGCACAGGTAACATCAGGAACAAGGTCGGCAACCTTTATCTTCCCATTCACCAGTACGTCCATCACGTTGTTTACGACCACCATCTTATTGAAAGGTTCTGTGCGAGTAAAGAAGTTCTCTTGCAGGTCATACCCAAAGTAAGCGAAGACACGCTTCAGAAGATAGTTGGCACGAATAAAAGGTGAGATATAATAACCTGGAGCTAACGTTATTGGTATCTCATTGACATACTCTGTGCGCTGCACTGCATTATAGAAGTCGCAGTCTTCGCCTGATAAATCTGGGTGAAAGCTTTTCAAGACAGGGATTTCCCACTGTTGCCCATCGAACCACACAAACTTTTCACTCTTCATCACCTTTTCCTTACCATAGGCGTTTAATACCTTATAATTCATACCCGTCTTCCCTCCCGAATCATCTGTCAGCAAGATAGGGAATATACCATATTCATCGCTTGAGTTATTACGAAGCTTACGACAGAACTCTATACCTTCTTCGACGGTATTCACACCTGGTATGAACTCACCTTTGAAAATATCCTTCAGCTTTACTTTCTGAATTCTTGAATAGAAAGAGCCATCATTAATATAGAAGGAGGTAGAGATGCCACCCTTGTATTGAGCAGACAGCACCACCTGCCTACATTGAGCGAAATACTCACCATCTTGTATCGCAACATCCGTGGCAGTCATCTTTACCCGTCGACCGAACGAATCAGGGAAACCGAGTATCCTGCGGTTACGTTCAGAAGAAGGCAATTCGAGTGGTGTTGTCTGTTCGCCATAATCATTGAAGAACGGATTGGTTCGTTCTACTTGAATCTGCGTGTCGGGCTTGAGGTTGTAATCTTCGCCCTTCTCTATGTTAGTTATCTTCATTACTGTGTAAGGTGTTAAGTCTATTTACTGCCAAATCTGCGAGCCTTGTCTTGTAACTGCTGCTTCTGTTCTATCTCATTAAGAGAGACAGATGCAGGAATACCGTCGGAAGACAATCGATCAAGCACATCAGTCAATCGCTCAATGAGTGTATCCTTATAAGAATCTTTAACCACACCACGCACGTCATTAACTGTTGGCGTAACATATCCACCAGAGGCACGACCTTGCGCCTGCTGAACAAGAAACTTATTCATGTCGAGCGTACGGATAGTTCCTGCACGCTGTGCACGGTCGATGATGTCAATGAATGGTGCTATGGTAGGATTCTCAACGGCTGCATTTGAAGCCACCCACTCCTTACTATGTCCGTAGCCACCTTCTCCTACGATAACGGTCGGTTTGTCGATAAAACCACGCCTATCAGGGGCGTAGTCAGCATGAAACATCTTTCCATCCTGCTTTCGTTCGACATCAATTTTACCTCCTGATTCAAGTCCCGTAGCGACACGAGCACCAGATGATGAAGAAGAAGCTGCTCCTTGCATTGTCATCTTCTTCACCTTGTTACGTTCGGCTAATGCAGACGCAAGTTGTGCTGTACCTGTGACGGCCATGAGGGCTGCTGCTGGAATACCTGCTGGGAACCCGAGTTCTGCAAATGTCTTAGCGATAGCCGCAGCAGTAGAAGCTATAATCTGAGATGCCTGGATTGCAAAATTTACATCGGCATATTTCTTCTGTATCTTCAGCTTTTCGTTAGCTTTCTTCTTTTCAAGCTCCGTAGTATCTTTACCAGCGTTCTTCGCTGCTTCAATCTCGGCATCATACTTAGCATCAACGTTGGCTTCCTCGGCCTGCATGAGTGCCTGCATTGCCCCAGATGTGAGTCCTTGATAATAATCAAAAGCTTCTTTTGCCTTGGCAATCTTGAGGTTCTTGACAGCTTCCTCATACTCTGTTTCGGAGATTTCCTTATTCTGCAAGTGCTGTTTGAGCTGTTCGAGTTCGGCATTATAAAGTTCCTGCTGAGTAGCCAGTCCATACTGCTGACGTATCTGAAGGCGGTGTTCTTCTGCCTGCTGGTCAAGATTAGCCATAGCCTGATCGTACTGTTGTTTATCGATGACACCTTTATCGAAGGCTTCCTTACGCTTCTTAGCCTGTGTTTCATACTGATCTTTGAAGGTGTCGAGTCCGAACTCCTGCCTGGCATGTGCTTTCTCGTCCTCTGTTTTTTTCGCATAGTCGGCGATAATGGCAGCCTTAGCTGCTTCGTAGTCTGCAGTGACTTGCTGCTGTCGCTGTGCATCTTCTTTGGCAAGTTGTAGAGAAGCCTGATAGTAGCCGTTGAGGGCGAGAAGCTTGGCATCGCATTCCTGTTGTAAGGTTTGTGGTGCAGTAGGAGCTATTTGCTTCATACTATCCAGCACATCGTAAAATTGCTTTTCAGCTTCGAGATAAGCTTCATTCACTTGTTGCTGTTGATTTGCTACAGCTTTCTGTTGCTGCTGAATTATTTGATTTCGGCGATTAGCGTCTTTTATATGTAGTTCTTGTGCCTTCTGTAAATGTTGTTTTTCAATATTTAGAAGATTATTCTGATATTGAATATTAAGTGATGTTGTAGAAGCATTGTATTGCTGTTGTGTAATTTTCTTCTCAATCAAAGCCTGTTTGAGAATATTAAGGTCAGCATCGTAAGTGCGTTTAGCATTATCTATATCTGAGCTTCGTTCTGCAGAAAAACCACGTGAATACACCAAATCAGAATTAACGTGTTTACCATGTGTTTTTGTAGTCCCATGCTTTGTTTGGCTAAATTTTTGGCCAATACCTCCATTCTGTTCAACTATTTTTTCTAAGCGTTCATTTTGCGCTGTGAACTGTTCTATTCGGTCTTGTGCTACTTTCGTTCTTGCTTCAAACATGTTAGCCCACACTTGATCCTTCATTATAAGCTCTCCTTTCTCTTTGCTAATCTCGCGAAGCACTTTTCCAAAGCTATTCACGACCACATAATAATCATTGGTCATAACAGCCCCAGAACTTCCATTACCAACAGTTTGTGTTCTCTTCTCTACATGTTCTCCAGCGTCGAGTTTTACACCTCTTTTACTTCCTGCTCGATTGACGTTTTTCTTCTTCCCTTGTGCATCATCAAGAGTATCTTGTGCGTTGAGAATTTGCTTTTCATTAGCTTTCATCTGTTCATAGGCTGCTTCTGCTCGCGCTGCACGACGTAAGTTGCGAATATAGGTGTCGATGGCTGTCGTATTCTCATTAAAGAGACGTCCTTCTTTTGTAATAGAAGCATGATACCCTGGAACGATAGACTGCATATCGAGGATAGCTTTCTTTCGTTGATTGTAGGATTTCGATGCGTCGTGAATCGTTTGTTTCAGTGTTTTTACCTTTGTAATTTCAGAGGCTGTAGACTCATTAACTACTTTTTCAATATCCTTACTTTGTCGCTTAATGTCAGTAGCAATTTTAGCATGTTCGAGATTAAAATTAACTATCTCTCTCTTCGCTTGTGCGGTTTTATTAAGAAAGGAATAGAAGGCTACACCAGCTGCGACAAGTGCCGTAACGATGAGGAGGATGACATTTGATTTACAAGCAAGATTAAATAATCGCATTTGTGCTGTTGCTCGAAGAGAATTGCCACGCATAGTGTTGATAGCTGCAGCTACGAGTAGATACGCTCCTTTAAGGGTTGTTAGTGTTGAAGTCCAGGCAGCCGTGACTATTTTTGCGGCCGTTGTCTGCGTTACCCATGCTTTGAATGCTGTGTTAAGGAGTGTCATGCTGATGGTAAGGGCTGTGATAACGACAGTAAACGCTGCTGTTAATTTCTTATGCGAGATGAGCCAAATAATACAACTCATAATACTAATTTTCATAGTACCAAAAGCATCAGCAGCTCGTTCTTTAAGAGGTAATAGCGCTTCACCAAGTTCACGTTGTTTATTTTGTAATTCTGTGGTTTTTTGTGCTGCGCGATCGGCGGCAGAGATGTAGGTATCTCCTGCCTTTGATAGTTCGTTTTCGACGATCGATGCGACACCTTTCATAAAGTTACCTGTTTCCTTTGTTTTTTCAGAAATTTCGGAAGCTGACAGCCCGAGATTGTCAAGAATCATAGGCGATTTACGCCCAAGACCTGTAACAATAGAGTCGACCATATAGTCTAATGATTGTCCCGTCTGTTGTGCCTTAAGTTGTGCGAAACTTAAATATTTACCAAGATCTTCAAGTGGAATATGAAAGTCTTTAGCTTTAACGGCAGCTTTCATGAGTTCTACATCATTAACGGTATTTTTTGTAGCCTTTCTCAGGTTATTAAGCAGACCTGGTTCATCAAGTTGTCTGAATGCGTGAGTGATACCATCTGCCGATTCAGCCATATCTATGCCCTGACCAATAAGTTCAGATATTGCTCCTGACATATTTTTGATGAGTCCTACACCCCACTCTAATGCTTTGAGAGCAGCTTGGCTTATAAAAAAACTATTTGTTTGGTCCGAGCACGCAATTTCTTTGAAGCCTTTTGCATTCTGCTTCAACTGAGCTATTCGTGCATTAACTATCTGTAGTCTATTCTCTAATTCGGAATATTGCTGTGGATTAAGAGCTTTTGAAACGTTGTCTAACTCATTTTGTAGGGACTTCGATTGCTTACGCAACTGCGACATTGTCATGGCATTCGTATCTATCGAGCGTGATTGGAGATGAATGCTTGACGTGAGTTCGCGAATCTGCTTACTGGTGTTACGATAGGATGTAGACAACTTTTTATATTGTTCAGACTCTTTCCGTCCAGCGGCCTCCATCTGTATCATCTGTTGCAAGCGTTGCTTATTTTCATTGCGTAGTGAAGCCGTTTGAGTTTCGAGCTTGTGAATTTCTTGCTGTGCTTTAGCTGTTTTTACATCGATAGTGTACTGTATTTTATCTTCAGAAAGGTGCTTGTTTGCCATAACTATTACGGATTAAGTGAGTTTTCTAATTGGTCGTGAATAGCTTTACGTACTTCATCTGTAAAGCCATAACGTAACTGTGGAAATGTTTCATGATAGAGAACTCCCCATACAACACGATTATAAAGTGCGAGGTTGTGCCGCTTAAATTTGGCAATACGATCATTACGACGGCGATAAGCCATATCTAAAAAGCGAAGGTAAGGGAGAATACGAACGAAGAAGGTCTGTCTACCATCGCTAAGCTGGCTATCAAAAGAATGTGTTGAGAGGGAAGCACGTAACTGGCCTGTGTGTTCGGAATAGTTCTTGCGTACAACCGACTCTTGTGTTGCGTAAATCTTCAAGATACCTTTTTGAAGCGTATCATGAACGAATTTTTTTCGAACGAGACTTTCTGTTACCATGTTTGCCTGTTATTTTCATTGCAAATATAGTAACATTAAAAGAGAGGATAAAGGACAGGTGATTAGCTGATAAGGGCAATGAGAACAACAACTAAACAGATTGCAATAACATGGGCAAGTAGTGTAATTCGTAAAGCTACAGATCTATTAAGGGCTGTCCAATAGTAGGCCCACAAGAATGGACCTATAATAGGCATGAACATAGACAGACTTACAAAAAACAAAAAAGGTAAAAAGCCTTGACCACGAGCTACAAAGAATGCAAGGATAATTACAAAAATAAAGTAACAAAAGATAGGCATATTGATATATATTTTATAATGCAAATATAGTTGTTTTATTTTAATTTTTATAGTGAAGGATAGTACATCTCACGACGTACTACCTTCTTGGATACGAAATGCTAAAAAAAAATCATCGTTCACAGAACATCCACTTGAACTCTAAGCCGTGTGTTCCAGGGCGGTTGCAGAAGTTGAAGCCTGCTTGTCGGAGACCTTCGAAAATCTCTGTAGGACTGACTTTTGCGGAGGGATCAATGTCCTTGATAGCATCCACCACCTCGGCGGTAGAGAAGAAGTGGGTGGCATCGGCAGGTGCCGAAGCCGGTCGATAAGTGGTTTGCAGGGCAGCGATATAGACACTAATGTCTGTGATAGGCTGCTCGGGGTTATTGTTGTTCTTTGTCATTGTTGTGAAGATTTGGAGATTAATAATCTGTGATTTCGGAGGGACTCTCCGGGCAGAGTGCGTTGAGGGTTCTCAGGTCGTCCTTGAGAACACGGAGCGTGCGCAGTGTCTGGAAGACACCAGGGCGTGGTTCTCCTGACTGGTCGGCGAAGCACCCTGTGTCGTCTGAGAGAATGGTCGTTTCCAACTGCTCGAGCATGTTGAGATGCATGAGGAACTTGCCGTCGGCAACCATTTCGTTGAGTGCTGCAATCGTGTCTTGGCTGACAAAATTGAGTGCCTGGTCGATAGGGCGTTTCATCGTTTGCCTCCTTTCTTTTCAGCAACTTCATTAATACTCTTGCAGATGTTTTCACAACTTTCATGATTGAAACCTTCCAAAGAAAGCACTTTCTTATAGTGAAGACGCAGGACTGCTTCGGTGAATCCGTGAGTGGTACAGACATGGATATGGCCACTGCCTGCTTCGAGCGCATACCGATCTTTTGCCTTTGGAATGGCATCCAGTTCTGATTTTAGTTCTTTAATAAACGTCTTCAGCGTAGATTCGTCAGCTATAAGAGCTTGGCAGCGTCGTTCCATACACACGGCAACAGGCTCAAGGTACTTCGGGATAGAAGATGCCTTGAAATAATAATCAAAGAATATCATGCCTTGCCTCCTTTCTGT
>ERZ772945.796-NODE-796-length-24159-cov-37.976104_pt1 | contig 24159 bp, 22 predicted proteins | sample MGYA00511681_ERZ772945 | MGnify/ENA primary metagenome ERZ772945 (study PRJEB29015, sample SAMEA2737943) | human oral metagenome | biome: human oral; feature: human-associated habitat; material: dental | place: China | collected 2143 ...
TGGCAGAAGATTTCCCTCCAACGAGAAAGCGCGTCTTACGCTCCACTAAAGTCACTAAACAAGCCTTGCCTGTTTTCATAATACAAAAGAGGTCAGCCGCCTCTAGCGACTGACCTCTGGGGAAGCTTACACCACAACATTTGACAAAGAACCTCAATTTTCTTGAAGCGTATCTTCGTCGACGGAGTAGGTCAAATGGGGACAAGCCTTTTCTGCGGCGCTTTTTATATAGATGACGTGGCCGTCGAACGTCGCAATGCGATTTTTCCAGTCGTATCGTGCCGTATCGCTTTCGATGCTTAGCCCGGGATGGCGCAGCAGGGAACGACTGTCGAAAAACCATGCTGTATCGGTTTCGAGATTCGCATAGAGTGCGTCACTCGTGAACGTCTCATCGCCGTCGATGAGTTTTGTATTGCCCTGCGTCCATACGCCGCGGCGGTCTGCGCTGATTTTTGCCGTATCTGCGAAAATCACGAGCGAATCGATTTCAAGACGTACTGCTCCGCGGCAAATGTAGTACCCAGTGGTTTCGTCAAAGCCCGTTTCTTTCGCCGTTACAGCAAGCGTACTGTCCTCGGGCATTGAACCGACGGGCTGAACCGTCGATTCAGTTGCGTGGGTGACGGCGCTCATAAGAAACAGGTAGAGAAAAAGGAGAAGGCAGCTTTTATATCGATTTCGTTTCATAGGAATCTCCTTTGAAATTTACGGTTCGGCGATAGCTTCTTCGCGCATAAGCGCAATTTCCCTTGCATAGCCGTCGGCATCGTTAGGCGTTTCGAGAATAAAGGGGAGATTTTGCAGCGCTTCGTGGCGCGTGATGCGTGCGAGAGCTGGAAGACCGATTTTTCCTTCGCCGATTCGCGCGTGGCGGTCTTTGTGACTGCCTCTTTCGTTTTGGCTATCGTTCAGATGGATTGCGCGCAGACGATGAAGGCCGATGATGCGGTCAAACGCTTCAAGCACGTCATCGAGATGCTCCTTGATGTCATAGCCTGCGTCCCAGACGTGGCAGGTGTCAAGACATACGCCGAGGTGGGAGGATAGGGAGACGCGGTCGATGATGGCACGAAGCTCTTCAAAGGAACGCCCAACTTCCGTTCCTTTTCCTGCCATGGTTTCGAGCAGTACGGTCGTCTGCTGATCTTCGGCGAGCACGGCGTTCAGCTGCTCGGCAATCTGCTCGATGCCCACTTCCGCGCCCTGTCCCGTATGGCTTCCGGGGTGGAAGTTGTAGAGGTTGCCAGGGATGTGTGCCATGCGAGCGAGGTCGTCTGCCATCATGCTGCGTGCGAGCGTGCGCAGACCTTCCTTCGCAGAGCAGGCATTCATCGTGTAGGGCGCATGAGCGACGAGCATTCCTATAGCGTGTTCCTTTTGAAAGGCGAGAAAGGCTTCGATATCGGCGGGATCGATGGGCTTTGCCGTGCTTCCACGTGGATTGCGTGTAAAGAAGGCAAAGGTATCTGCGCCGAGCGCAACCGCCGCCTTTCCCATTGCGAGAAAGCCCTGCGAGGAGGAGAGGTGGCAGCCGATATGGAGTGCCTGTGTGATTTCGTTCATAATATAGCATACGTCTAAATCAATATGATCTTTCGTATTGCCACTGAAGGAAAAGAAAGCGATCATATAGGTAAAATTTTTGCTGTGCAGAGTCAATGTTCGATTCGATTTTTTATATTTGAAACCGAAATGGGAATACCTGTTTTCCAGCTTCCCACCAAGCAGTTGCACTGCTTCACTGAATTTCATGCAAATCCCCCTTTCGTAATATGTTCTTTCATTATATCAAAAATGATATCAAAAATGTGTCGTTTTGGAAAATTTTGCCTCTGGCAAAATTTGCGCAATGGCGTTATAATGCAAGAGATTATCTTTGATGCACTGCGAGAGGAGACTACCGATGAAATTTGCTATTATGGGAACGGGTGGAACGGGCGGCTGCTTGGGCGGCTACCTTGCTCTTGCGGGCAACGACGTCACGTTTATCGCGCGAGGGAAGCACCTTGCCGCTATCCGGGAAAAAGGGCTGATGATCCGTACAAACCATCGGGGTGATATTTCTATCACGAATGCAACGGCATGCACGATGGAGGAATACGATGATGTGCCAGACGTCCTCTTCGTCTGCGTCAAGTATTATAGCTTGCCCGATGCCGTCGCCTTTGCGCGCCGCGTGGCAGGATGCGATACGCTCGTCATTCCAATCCTCAATGTGTATGGGACGGGTGGTGTCATGCAGAAGGAGCTGCCGGGGGTCACTTGCCTCGATGGCTGCATTTACGTTATGGCGCAGGTCGAGGCGCCCGGCATCATTGCGCAGCCGCAGAAGATTCTCCGCGTCTTTTATGGCTTTCGGCCGGGGCAGGAGAGGCGTCTTCAAGAAAAGGCGCGGGAGCTTGAAAGGTTTTTGAATGCGGCGGAGATTGCTGGCCGTTTCACGGAGAACATTCGGCGCGACGCGCTGCAGAAATTCGCGTTTGTTTCACCAATGGGGGCGGCGGGGCTCTATTATGATGCGGTCAGCGAGTCGTTCCAGCACGAGGGGGAAGAGCGTGCGATGTTCGTCGGGCTTGTTCGAGAGGTTGTCGCAGTTGGCGCGGCGATGGGGATTGCCTTTGAAGCGGATCTCGTCGATACGGGGTTGAAGCTCATCGATGCCTTTAAGCCGGGACTTCGCACTTCGATGCAGCGCGATGTAATGGCGGGCGGCGCATCGGAGTTTGACGGGCTTGTCAACCGCGTCGTCGCCCTTGGCAAAGAGTATGGCGTGCCGACACCGCTCTATGAGAAGGTCAGCCAGTGGGGCGCGGCGCATCAAGTGAAATAATGGCTAGCAAGGAGGTTTTATGCGCCATATCGTTTTTTCGAGTATGCGTGATGTCCCGTTTTTTCTTCTTTTTCGTCAGGCGTTTTACGACTATCGCCTGCTGACGCTTTTTGTCGTGGGCAGCGCTCTCTTTCACTATGTGGAAGGGCAGTGGCAGGGCTGGCATACGTTCATTCTTTCGCTCAGTCTTGCCCTGATCGCGTATATGCTCGTGCGTTCCTTTGGGGCGGAGCGGCGGCTTTACAATTCAATTTTCGATGCGGTTGCAAAGAAGAATCGAGGCGAAATGATTTCGATTGAAGAACGCATCGAGCGTTTCAAGATGTGCATTGCGACTTATGAGAATCTGCGGGGCGAGCAGCGGCGTCATGCGATGGAACGGTGGCCGGCACGTATTGGCGACACGCTTTGCAGCCTGCTCGTCATTGCGAGCGTCGTGCAGATGCTCATGCTGCGATTTCGGTAAAATAGGGAGAAACGAAATGAAACGAGAAGAACAGGCATTGCTCTACGGCATTCGGGATGAAGCGAAGCTGTCTCTGTTGACGAAGACGCTGCATCGGCTTGGCGTGCAGACACGTGAGATACCCGATGGCGCATGGAATGAGAAGATCGGGTATCTTCTTGGAATGAAGGGCTTCAAAGCAGCGAAGACCGCTGACTCAGACGGGTTTACGTTCCCACATGAGGTTATGGTGCTCCAGAATATCCGCAACAAGCGCCTGGAGACCGTTCTTAAAGCGCTTGATGATGCGGGCGTGGAGCGGATTCGTTTCAAGTCTGTTGTGACGCCATTCAACACGCTTTGGAGCTTCCGACGCCTCTGCGAAACCATGCAGCGCGAGCATGGCGCACTGGCAGAAACAGAGGGAGGAACAGCAGAAAAAGGAGACGCATGAAGCAGCAGAATTTAGATGAGACGCGGTATATGCGCCCCGATGAGGTGAAGCGCTTTCAGCAAAAAAACACTTCGACGCTGGAAGACACGCAGTCATTGCCGCCGCATGACGAGGCGGAAGGGATTCAGCAGCCGTTCCCGCAGCAGGCAGGGCGCGTGCGCGAGCTTGCGCCGAATCCCGCTCCTGCGGAAGAAAAGGAAAGGACACATCGTTTTTTCCCAGTGAAGCGAAAGAAGCTGCTGCTTCTTTTTGGTGGTTTTTTTCTAGCCGTCTTGCTCGGCTTTGCAGCAGCAGGCTATCATCAGGATTCGGTAGACAAAGAACAGGATCTTCGACTGCGCCAAGAGCAGCTTGCTGATCGCGAGAAGAAACTTGACGGGCAGGAGAGCGATTTGCAGAAGCGGCGGCAGGAGGTCGAGGCACAGAAAAGATCCCTTGAGGAGCGCCAGCAGGAATTAGAGCGCCAAGCAGAGCGCATACAGGGGAAGGCAGATGCGCTAGCGGACGAGAAGCCAAGCTCTGCTATCGGAAAGCTCATCGACAAGGTTTCGGGCAAGGCGGGCAAGCGCGAGCAGGCAACGGCCGAGGCGAAGGAGCAGGGCGCGGCGACGGCAAGCGAGGCGGAAAGCGTACATCGCTCGATTGCGGATGCGCAGACGGTGCTGAATGAGCTCGACAAGAAAATCGATACGGTGCACGCAATGAAGCAGGATGTTGACAAGGTCAAGGCGCAGGCGCAGAGCGCTTATGCAGAGAACCGAGACGTAATCGACCGCGCCGTCGCGTATGCGAAAAAGGGCATGGCACTGCTAGAAGCGTATCTGTCCCAATAGATTATAGCAGAAAGAAGGAACGAAATTGAACGTAAGGAAGTGGCTTGCCATAGGGGCTATGGCAACAATGCTCGGCGCGCTCGTCGGCTGTGGCGCACAGGGGACGCCAGCGGCGAAGCAGGACATGAAGCCTTTGACGGTCGGTCTTATGCCAGACACGGATTCTCTGCCCTTTATCATCGCACAGGAAAAAGGCTATTTTGCCGAAGAAGGCATTTCCGTTGAGATTCAGCAGTATAAGAGCGCGATAGATCGCGACAGCGCCCTTCAGAGCGGCAGTCTCGACGGCGCTGTCTCCGATATGCTCGCCGTCGCCTTTGCAAAGGACGGCGGATTCGATGTGAAGGTCACGTCGTTTACGGATGGAAGCTACAAGCTGGTCGCCTCGAAAGAATCCGGCGCGCATCATGCAAAGGAACTGATGGGGAAGGACGTAAGCGTCTCGCGCAATACGATCATCGAGTATGTCACTGATCAGATTCTCGCAAAGGAAAACATGACGGGCGACTCCATCAACAAGGTCATCATTCCGCAAATCCCGACGCGGCTGGAAATGTTGCAAAACGGAAAGATTGCAGCGGCGACGCTCCCTGAGCCCATGGCGAGCATTGCGGTCCAAAACGGCGGAATCTTCATCACGGGATCGGATGAGCTTGGAATCAATCCGGGTGTTATTCTCTTCACGGGAAAGGCAGCTACGGAGAAGAAAGCAGAGATTCAGGCGATGTACCGTGCCTATAATAAGGCGGTCGATTACCTCAACACGACGGATCGTGCACAGTACATGGATCTCGTCATCGAAAAGAGCGGCTTCCCACCGGCTGCGAAGGATGTTCTGCAGATGCCGCAGTACCATCATGCATCCCTTCCGAAAGATTCGGATGTGACGGACTGCATCAAATGGCTCGTGGGAAAGGAGCTCATCAAGACGCAGTTCTCCTATGACGATATCGTTGTGGACTTATTGGGGAAATGATGGCAGATGTCAGGTGAAATCACAATCGAGAACCTCACGGTTCGCTATGGTGTCAACCACGCAAAAGAAGAAGTCGCTGCGATTCTCGATCAGTTCAGTCTTACCGTTCCGCAAGGAACGGTTTGTGCTATCATAGGTCCTTCGGGCTGCGGCAAGTCGACCTTGCTGAAGGCGACGGCTGGGCTTATTCCTACGGATGAGGGAACGGTTCGTTTGGATGGAAAGCCGATTCATCCGAAACATTTTCGTATCGGGTTCATGCCGCAGAATTATGGACTTTTGCCGTGGAAGACGGCGCGCGACAATATCCTGCTCGGCTGCCGGATCAAGGGGGAGCTGAATGAGGAACGGGAGCGCGCGCTATTGGCGCTCTGTGAACGCCTTCGTATCGAAGCGCTTCTTGACCGTTATCCGCATGAGCTCAGCGGCGGGCAGCAGCAGCGCGTAAGCCTTGCGCGTGTCTTTTTGCTCGCGCCCGACATTCTCCTGATGGATGAACCGTTTTCCGCGCTCGACGCGATTACGCGCGAGGAGATGCAGGAAGTATTTTTAGACCTTTGGCGCAGTCAGTCGGTCACGACGCTGCTCGTCACACATTATGTGGAAGAGGCGCTTTACCTTGGTGAGCGCATCGTCCTCATGCCAAGGTGCGCGAAAGACGGCATTGAAGTTTTGCATAACCCACTTGCAGGCGACAAAGAGAAGCGCATGAGGCAGGCTTTTTTCGCGGAGAGCTGTGCGCTGCGTGAGCAGATCAGACGAATGGGGAGGGCGTGATGAAGGGAAAACGTATTTTCGTTCCGTATCTGATGGCGGCTCTTTTTCTATGCCTCGCTTGGTCGCTCGTGGCGCATATCATGGCACTCCCGATTGTGCCTGACCCGTTGCGCGTCTTTTCGCGCCTCGGGCTCGTCTTTTCCAGCTCGATTGCCATGCATGGTGCGTATAGCCTGTTCCGCATTGGGGCAGGCCTCTTGCTCGCCGTCGCGGTCGGCTATCCACTCGGGGTCATCATGGGCTATTCGCGGCGGGCGGATTGCTTTTTGTCGCCGCTCGTTTATCTGACGTATCCAGTTCCAAAAATCGCTTTGCTCCCTATCCTCATATTGCTGGCAGGGATTGGCGAGTGGTCGAAAATCCTCATGATTTTTTTGATTATCGTCTTCCAAGTCGTCATTGCCGTGCGCGATGCTATCCGTGCCATTCCGATTGAGACGTATTTTCCGCTCTACTCGCTCGGCGCGTCGTTTGGGCAGATCTTCTATCATGTGATTTTCCCAGCCTCCCTACCAAAGTTTATCACTGCTGTACGCGTCGCAATGGCGACGGCAGTCTCGGTGCTCTTCTTCACGGAGACGTTTGGCACGCAGTATGGCATGGGATACTATATTATGGATGCGTGGCTGCGCATCAATTACCTCGATATGTATGCGGGCATTGTCACGTTGAGCGCGATTGGGCTTGTTTTGTTTGGCGCGATCGATCTATTTGAGCGTCTTGCCTGCCGATGGAATGCGAGATAAGAGGGGTTTTCTTGAAACGATTGCTGCTGCTCTTCTTTCTGCTTATAGGATTCTGTGTTGGCGCTCTTTACATGACGGGAGCGGCGGACGATATTCGGATGAAACTCGCCGATGCGATGGACGAAGGCGAAGACACTGCTCCGTCTGTGCTCGCGGAAGGTGACGTTTCCGCAGACGCCATGAAAGAGGTTCGTACGGCGGCAAGTGAGATGGGATTCATCCTGAATCGGGAAATGGACGCCCCGCTGCCGCCGCGCATTCGGATATATGTTGCAGGCTCACAGGAAACGTATGCGCGTGTTCTCGCGGAGCATTTTTCCCTAACGGCAAAGGAAGCGGAGGAGGTTGCAGCGATTTCTGGCGGCTGGTCAGGCGGCAAGCGCCGTGTCACGGCAATCAATGGCGCATCCGGCGTGATGAAGGGGCGCAGCGACCGAATCCATACGACGGGGCATGAGCTCTTCCACCAGGCACAATACGCACTCTCGGAAGGAAAGGATACGGACGAGAAGGCGCTCTTTTGGCTCGAGGAGGGGACGGCAGATTACATGGGGGCGCTCCTTGCCGAGCGCATGAAGGGGCGCAGCAGGGAGAAGTGGATCGCGGACATCAAGGTGGAGCTTCTGTCTGCACCGAAAATGGTTCGCATGGAAGACTTGCAGCATTTGGACTTTGCCGAACGCAAGCACATCATGGGGAAGGATTACCACGCCTATTCGCTGGCGGACTTGATGACGTGGTACTTAGTCAGGCAACTGCCGGAAGGCACGGAAGGGACGCATTTCGTCGCCTATTTTCGCCTCCTTGGCACGGGCGTGAGTGGCGAAACGGCATTTGAGCAGGTGTTCGGCATGAAGCTGGATGCTTTTCTAGCGGCTTTTCACGCATGGTGGACGGCGGAATCGAGCGCACCGCTTGCTGTTCGTGTAGAAGCAGATGAAAGTGTCCAACCGAAGTACGCGCAGGAAATTCAGAAACAGGTTGAATTTAGCCGGAGACTGGTGGAACAACGACTCGGAAAACGTCTTCATGGGACGTATGCGCTCGTATTGGCAGGCGGAAAGGAGAACTTCGTTCGTGCAATCTCTGCGCGTTGCGACGTTGATGAGGCGTGGGCAAGGGAATTGGCAGGTGCAAGCCTATGGGTGGAGAATGGAAGCATGATCCTCCTTAATGCCGAGGAACTCACATCGCCGCAGCAGATTCTTTTCAGCATGGGGACGATGATGGCGCGCGTATTTGAGCGGCAGTACATGGCATCCGATACGGAAGAACCGTTATGGCTCGTTCATGGTGTTTCATATCTCATGGGTATGGAAGCGCTCAGCGAGTCGGGCTATGGCGCACCACGAGATTACCGCCGCACATGGCTCTTGAAATTGCGTGAGGCGGCGGCGATTCCCTCGCTCGCTGCGCTTGGCGATGAGGCGGATTACCGCCGTGCGGCAGAAACATACGGCAACGAGAGTGTTTCACTCGTCATGGAAGTCGGCGCATACGAGCTTCTTTCGCGTGGCGGCTGGGGCGCTGTTTCGCGCTGGCTTGGCGCGGTGCGCGAGTCGGGCGACGGCAAGCGGGCGTTTGAATCGGTCTGGGGCATTTCTGCGAAAGACTTCGCGGATGGCGTCGACCGCATGATTCAAGGTGGAGCGTCTTGAAAATTTTCTATTGACAAGGTTTTTGCGCTATACTAGTATTGTAGTGCTATCGTGTTGGCGGGCGAGCCAATATGTATTTGAATAGGCTATCGTTTTGGGAGGAATCATATCAAGTATGAGTAAAATAACGAATGACAAGCTGAGAAACATTGCAATCATCGCGCACGTCGATCATGGCAAGACGACGCTCGTTGACGCAATGCTGAAGCAGAGTCATGTCTTTCGGTCGAATGAGCAGGTAGCGGAGCGCGTCATGGACTCGGGCGATATCGAGCGTGAGCGCGGTATCACGATTCTTTCCAAAAACACGGCTCTGATGTACAACGATATCAAGATCAACATTGTCGATACCCCGGGCCACGCCGATTTCGGTGGCGAGGTCGAGCGTGTGCTGAACATGGTCGATGGCGTTCTCCTGCTCGTTGACGCATTCGAAGGACCGATGCCGCAGACAAAGTACGTCCTGCGCAAGGCGCTTGAGCAGAAGCTCAAGCCAATCGTCGTCATCAATAAGATTGACAAGCCGAACCAGCGCGTCGACGATGTCTACGACGAAGTCCTCGAGCTCTTCATGGAGCTTGACGCGGACGACGACCAGCTCGATTTCCCCGTCATCTACGCGACGGCGCGCGATGGCATCGCGAAGCTCAGCATGGACGACGAGAGCGACAGCCTAGAGCCGCTGATGGAGACGATTGTCAAGGAGATTCCTGCACCACAGGGCGACCCGGACGCGCCGCTCCAGATGATGGTCACGACGCTTGAATCCGATTCGTTCGTTGGACGTGTCGCAATCGGCCGTATCATTCGCGGCACGGCGAAGGTCAACCAGAACGTCGTCATCATTGACGGCGACCGTGAAACGAAGGCGAAGATTGGCAAGGTATTCACGTATCAGGGCTTGCAGCGCGTTGAGGTGCCGTCCGCGAGCATGGGTGAGATTGTCGCGCTCACGGGGCTTGGCGATGTCTCTATCGGCTACACGGTCGCCGATGCGGAGACGCCGGAAGCGCTGCCGACGATCAACATCGACGAGCCGACGCTCTCGATGACGTTTGGCGTCAATACGAGCCCGTTTGCAGGCCGCGAGGGTTCGCTCGTCACCTCGCGCCACCTGCGTGACCGCCTCTTCAAGGAAGTTGAGACGAATGTCGCGATGAAGGTCGAGGAGACGGATTCTGCCGACATTTTCAAGGTCTCTGGCCGCGGCGAGCTGCATCTCTCCATTCTCATCGAAGAAATGCGCCGCGAAGGATATGAGCTTCAGGTCGGCAAGCCGGAAGTCGTTTACAAGACGATCAACGGGCAGCTCTGCGAGCCAATTGAGAATCTCACCGTCGAAGTCCCGCAGGATTACATGGGCGCTGTCATGGAAGGGCTCGGCACGCGCAAGGCGGAGCTGACGAACATGACGGAGACGGCAGGCTATATGCGTCTCGAGTTCACGATTCCGGCGCGCGGCCTCATCGGTTTCCGCTCCGAGCTTCTGACGAGCACGAAGGGCAACGGCATCATGAACCACGTCTTCCATGGATATGCGCCGTACAAGGGCGACATTCCGGGACGCACGCGCGGTTCGCTCGTCGCGTTCGAGCAGGGCGAGACGACGGGATATGGCATCTTCACGCTCCAGGATCGCGGCACGATGTTCATCTCGCCGGGCCAGCAGGTCTACGAGGGCATGATCGTTGGGGAAAATTCGCGCGAGAACGACATCGACATCAATCCGTGCAAGAAGAAGAATGTCTCGAATATGCGCACGTCGTCCTCGGATGAGGCGATTCGCCTGACGCCGCCGCGCCTCCTCTCGCTGGAGCAGGCAATCGAGTACATCAACAGTGATGAGCTCGTCGAGGTGACGCCGGAGAACATCCGCCTGCGCAAGGCGATTCTTGACCGCACGGTACGCGGCCGCGCAGCGAAGAATGCTAGAAAGTAATTAGAGTAGCAATAAAATCCTGTGAAATTTTCTATCATGACAGATTTTTTTACAGGATTTTTACATTTTTCTCTTGAATTGTATTCCTGTTTCTATTATGATAGAACAAGAGTATATGAATGGATATGCTATATAGCTTTTTGAGGCATAGATAGATAGGTGGAAGGGCGAGGTTTGATGGGTGGATTTTCAAAGCTAAAGGATAAGATGCAGAGCGTATTCGATACGATTCTGCCGCCGGTTGAAGAGGATTTGATGGATCTGGAAGAGGATCTGGCAAAGGAAGAAGCCGCAAAACCGGCAGCAAAACGAGCTAGCGTTGAAACAGAGGCGTACAGGGTGTCGGGGGGCAATCCGGTCTACGTCAGCAAGCCTGTCGAGCCGGAGGCAGAGGCGTCACGCCCGTCGTATTCCGCGCGTCCGCAGCTTACGGTCCATACGAATAAGACGGCGTCCCTGAAGGTTCAGATTTATGCACCGCAGAACTTCGACCAGGTCACGACGATTGCGGATGACATCAAGGGCGGGAAGGCGGCTGTTGTCAATTACGAGCGCATTGATGCAGGCGAGCAGCGCCGCATTTGCGATTTTGTCAACGGCGTGTGCTATGTGATGAATGGTTGTGCAAAGCGCATTTCCGAGCAGATTGTGCTCTATGTGCCGGACGGTGTCGATGTAGCAGACTGCATCCCGATGGCACTGGTCGACTAAACAGAAGTGATTTCGAGAAAAACCAGACAGTGCCTTGCTGCCTGGTTTTTCTTATGCGTAGGAGTGATTTCAATGAAACGATACAATAATCCAATCCTCGACGGCGTGCTCGATGAGTTTGCGCCGCTCGCTGCTGTGCCGCGCCCGTCTGGTCACGAGAAGGCAGTCAGTGACTATTTGAAGCAGCATCTCGAATCGCTGGGCTTTTCAGTCGTGCAGGACGAGGTCTGCAACATCATTGCTGAGAAGCCAGCAGCAAAAGGCTATGAAAAAGCCCCCCTCACAATCTTGCAGGGGCATATGGATATGGTCTGTGTTGCTGATGCAGGCTACGACTACACGCCGACGAAGGACGCGGTGAAGCTCGTTTTCGGCGAGAATTACCTAGAGGCGGAGGGGACGAGTCTCGGCGCAGATGACGGGATTGGTGTTGCAGAGGCGATTTATCTGCTACGCACGTTAAAAGAGCATGGACGCCTTCGTCTCATCGTCACGGTCGACGAGGAACGAGGCATGACGGGGGCGGTGAAGCTCGATGCGAAGTACCTGGAGGATGCACAGTTCCTAATCAACTGCGACAGTGAGAATTACGATGAGCTGACCATCGGCAGTGCAGGCAGCGTCGATCTTTCTTTTACACGCGAACTTTCCCGTATCGACGCACAGCAGCCGAATGCCTTTGCGATTCTCGTTGGAGGACTTTTAGGCGGTCATTCGGGGGAGCGAATCGGCGATGGCAGGGGCAATGCGATTCGGACGCTCGTGCTCGCGCTTTATGCGCTTAAAGAGCATGGCGCGTTAGAACTCATCTCCTTTTCTGGCGGCAAGGCGCGCAACGCGATTCCAAGTGACGCGCGTGCCGTGATTCGCACGCGCTGTACCGAGGAAGAGGTGCAGACGGTGCTCAGGGAACAAAAGGCGCGCTTTGTCAGCATGTACGGGAATGTCGAGCCGCGTATTGAGCTTTCGGCGAAGGCCTGTCAGACCGAGCAGAGACCGCTTAAGGCAGGGGATGCCATGCGCCTCCTGCGCCTTCTGCTTGCGTTCCATACAGGCGTTTACTCGATGTCTGCTGTCGTGCCGGGCGCGGTGGAGACGTCTGCCAATCTCGGCTGCGTCGACATGGATGAGGAGCGCGTCACCGTGCAGTTTTATCCGCGCTCCGGCATCGACGAGAAAAATGACGAGTTTCGCCTGTACGCCGCTGAAATCGCTGCGCTCACGGGCTTTACGGCACATATCGGCATACAATCGCCCGTCTGGAAAGCGAATGGAAAGAGCCGTCTTGCGCGCTTGATGGCGGAGGTATTCGAGGAACAGAATGGGAAGCCGATGAAGGTTTCCGCCATTCATGCCGGTCTCGAATGCAGCTGGCACTATCGCAAGAATCCGAACCTCGATATGGTCTCGGTCGGCGTCACGACAGAAAATATCCATAGCCCACAGGAACGCTTGCTTCTTGAGACGGTCGAGCCGCAGGTCAAAATGATTGCGGAGGCGATTCGGCGGATTGCGAAAATGGGATGAAGGCAGACGATTTTGCACGAAGCCACATAGAATGGTATAATCAACGTAATATTTTTGAACGTGCTGTGATTTAGAAAGTGGTGGCGACATGACCCAGTTTGACAAACGCAATATCACGATGATGGTTGACTTTTACGAGCTGACGATGGCGAACGGTTATTTCCAGCACCATGACAAGAATGTGCAGGCCGCATTCGATGTCTTTTACCGCGCAAATCCCGATGAAGGCGGCTTTGCTATTTTTGCAGGGCTCGAGCAGGTCATTGAGTATGTGGAAAATATGCGGTTTTCCGAGGAGGATGTCGAGTATTTCCGCCAGCAGTCCATTTTCCCGGAGGACTTTCTCGCGTATCTCCAGAACTTCCGCTTCACGGGCGACATTTATGCGATGTCCGAGGGGACGGTCATGTACCCGAATGAGCCGATCATGACGGTCGTCGCGCCGCTTATTGACGCACAGCTTGTCGAGACGGCAATCCTCGCACAGATTAACCACCAGTCGCTCATCGCGACGAAAGCGCGCCGCATTTGCCGCGCTGCACAGGGGCGCGCCGTTTCAGACTTCGGGGCGCGCCGTGCGCACAACATGGATGCAGCAACGTATGGGGCGCGTGCCGCCTATATCGGCGGCGTAAACGGGACGGCGACCTGCACGGCAGGGCAGATGTTTGGCATTCCCGTTTCGGGGACAATGGCACATAGCTGGGTCATGTTCTACGGCGACGAATACGAGGCGTTTGCAAACTACGCGCGGACGTATCCGGATGCGACAGTGCTGCTCGTAGATACATACGATGTCATTCATTCGGGTATACCGAACGCAATCCGCGTCGCACATGAGGTCCTAGAGCCGACGGGGAAGCGCCTGCGTGGCATTCGCATTGACTCAGGCGACCTCGCGTATCTCTCCAAGCGCGTCCGTGGGATGCTCGACGAGGCGGGCCTTGCAGACTGCAAGATCATCGTATCGAACAGTCTCGACGAGTTCACGGTCAGTTCGCTGCTTTCACAGGGGGCGTGCATTGATAGCTTCGGCATTGGCGAGCGCTTGATTACAGCAAAGTCTGAGCCGGTGTTCGGCGCTGTCTACAAGCTCGCTGCCGTCGGCGACGGGCACGACTTCATCCCACGCATCAAGGTATCGGAAAATGTGGAGAAAATCACGAATCCGGGGCTGAAGGATCTCTATCGTGTCTACGATGCGGACGGGCACGCCGTTGCCGATCTTCTCGCGCTCTGCGGGGAAGCGATCTCTGCCGATATGCCCGTCCGCTACATCGACCCGCAAAAGCCGTGGAAGAATCGCGCCTTTGAAAACTGCATGTTCAAGAATCTTAGAAGACTCTATGTGCGGCAGGGAAAACGAGTGGAAGAGCTGCCTGCACTCAAGGAGATTCGCGACTATGTCATGAAGCAGCTTGAAAAAGAGATTTGGGAAGAGGAACAGCGCTTCGAGAATCCGCACGCGCACTATCTCGATATGACGCCAGATTATTATGAGCTGAAAATGGAGCTTTTGACGGAAACGCGCCGTCAGCATGGATGAGGGAGAAGTCTGTGATTAGAGGAACGACAAAGAATCTTGGTGTTATGGGCTGGCCGATAGCGCATTCCCTTTCCCCGGTTCTTCAGAATGCGGCGATTGAACGAGCGGGGATGGACTACGCCTATATTGCGCTTCCCGTTGCGCCCGAGACGCTTCCTGCGGCGGTCGAAGGCCTGCGCGCACTTCGGTTTTCTGGATGGAATGTCACGATTCCGCACAAAGAAGCCATCATGCTGCTGCTCGACGAAATCGACGAGGGGGCACAAAAAATTGGCGCGGTCAACACGGTCGTCAATCGCGAAGGCCGCCTTTGCGGTTACAATACCGATGCGGAGGGGTTCTTAGGCGCACTGCGCGGCAGGTTCGATTTATGCGGCAAGGAAGTCGTCATGCTCGGTGCGGGTGGTGCGGCGCGTGCCGTGCTCTGGGCACTCCTAAAGGAAAAGGCCTCTGTGACGATCGGCGTCCGCGCGCCGCAGCGGGTGCAGGCGCTTGCCAATCGCTTTTCGGACTATGGAACGGTGCGCGTCCTCCATTGGGAGACGGACGCGTTTCAGGCGTCACTTGGGCGCGCGGAGCTTCTCGTCAATACGACGCCTCTTGGCATGGCGCCGCAGACAGATGCCATGCCGCCGATTGACTGGGCGGCACTTCGCAGTTCGGCGCTCGTTTATGACATTATCTACACGCCTGCTGAGACGCGTTTTCTGCGCGAGGCGCGCGAACATGGTCATGCGACGATAAACGGCGAGCACATGCTGGCAGGGCAGGGAGCAGCGGCGTTCGCCCTTTGGACGGGGGTAGAGCCTGACTGCGCCTATATGGAGGAGAAGCTTCGCGCTGCTCTTTGCGAAGTGAAATGAGAGAGAAATCGCTTTATCGCGCGTTTTATGGTATGATAGGATTCGCATCCGTACAACGAAAAGAGGAGGTTCTTATTTGGCAGCAATTTCTTATGAACTCGTTCATGAGGATGAAAAGAGCGGGGCGCGGGCAGGCATTATCCATACGCCGCACGGACGCTTCCAAACGCCCATCTTCATGCCCGTCGGAACGCAGGCATCCGTAAAGGACGTATCGCCCGACGAGCTGAAAGACTTGGGCGCAGGTATCATCTTATCCAATACGTACCATCTCTTTTTGCGCCCCGGCATGGAGCTCGTGCGCGAGGCAGGTGGGCTGCATGCGTTCATGCACTGGGATAGAGCGATACTGACAGATAGTGGCGGGTTTCAGGTATTCAGCCTCGGCGATCTCCGAAAGATCACGGAGGAAGGCGTGACCTTCCGCTCGCATATTGATGGCTCGAAGAAGTTCCTCTCGCCGGAGATCTCGATAGAGGTGCAGAAGTGCCTCGGATCGGACATTGTCATGGCATTTGATGAATGCGTTCCTTATCCGGCGGAGCTCACCTATGCGAAGGCGTCGACGGAGCGAACGATTCGCTGGCTCGCACGCTGCAAGGACACGCTTGGCGAAACGGATCGGCAGGGGCTTTTTGGCATCGTGCAGGGGGGCATGTACAAGGAACTCCGCGCGTGGAGTGCGAAGGAGACGACGGCGCTCGAACTGCCCGGCTACGCGATAGGCGGGCTCTCGGTCGGCGAGCCGAAGGATCTCATGTATGAAATCCTCGATTATACGATGGAATTTTTGCCGAAGGGAAAGCCACGCTATCTGATGGGCGTCGGGACGCCGGATTGCCTCGTCGAAGGCGTCGCGCGCGGCATCGATATGTTCGACTGCGTATTTCCGACGCGCGTCGCGCGAAATGGCATGGCGATGACGTGGACGGGGCGGCTCGTGATGAAGAATGCCGCCTTCACACACGACCATCATGTGCTTGAGGAAGGATGCGGATGCTATGCGTGCCGAAATGGGTACACGCGTGCCTATATTCGTCACCTCGTAAGGGCAGGGGAGATATTCGGCCTACGCCTCTTGTCCCTGCATAATCTTTTCTTTTTGCAGGCATTTATGCGCCGTATGCGCGAAGCAATTCTCGCGGATGATTTTACCGCCTTCCGGGAGGAGTTTATGCGCGGCTACGCACCGCATAGCCAAAATTAATTGATTTTGAAAGATTAGGAGTGTGTTTTATGGATCCAGAAATGATCGCTACGCTTGGCACGTGGGGCCCGATTGTGCTCATGGTGGCAATCTTTTACTTTCTGCTTTATCGTCCGCAGAAGAATGAGCAGAAGCGCCGCAAGTCGATGCTCGATGGGCTCAAGAAAGGCGACCGCGTCGTTACGATTGGCGGCATATATGGAACGATTGCTTCGATTGACGAGAAGTCCCTGAAGCTCGTCATTGCCAAGAACGTCGAAATCGAAATGGTGCGCTCGAGTATCAACGCAGTCATGACGGACGAGGAAAAGAAATGACCCACGCGGAAAGCCTTGCGCAGAAGAAAGCTCTTCGCGAGACGGTCGTCGCGCGAAGGCGCGCCCTTTCGGATTCGTTTCGGCACAAGGCGAGCGCGGCAATATGCGCACGTTTTTACGAGGAAAAAGCATTTTGCGCGGCGCAGACCGTTTTCGCCTATGCTTCCATGCCCGACGAGATCCAGCTATACGAGCTGCTCGCGGCGTGCCTCGTGTGCGGCAAGCGCGTTGCGCTCCCGCTCATTACGGGAAAGGGAGAGATGGAGGCAGTTGCGCTCCCTGCGCTTGATGCGCTCGTCACAGGCGCATTTGGCATACAGACGGTCGATCCCGCGCGGCAGCGTATCGTGCCAGCAGGGGAGATTGACTGTATCGTCGTCCCCGGTGCGGCATTTACGGAGCGTGGGGACAGGCTGGGGCTTGGCGGTGGCTACTATGACCGCTACATGGCGGAGAAAGCGCCACAGGCGTCTCGCGTCGCGCTGACGTTCGACTGTCTCGTCGTGCCATCCATTCCGATGGAGGCGCACGACCAGCGCGTCGAAACCATTCTGACCGAAACGCGTCGTATCGCGGTTACATCTAAAAAACATTTAAGAAAAGGTAGTGAAGCTGTTGCGAAAAGATAATCTCATCAAGCTGATTGTCTGCGTCATTGTAATCATAGGCGTATTCCTCGCGTTCGTGAAGCCACTCGCAAATTCCATTCGTCAGGGGCTCGATCTGCAGGGCGGCACGCACGTCGTCTTGGAGGCAGAGGACACGGACATAGCCAAGGTCAATGACGATGCGATGAACCGCGTTGTCACCATTATGGAAAAGCGCGTCAATGCACTTGGGCTGACCGAGCCTATCATCCAGCGCGAAGGCCAGCGTCGTGTCATCATCGAACTGCCGGGCGTCAAGGATCCCGACGCGGCAATCAAGACAATCGGCAAGACGGCTATGCTTGAATTTAAGGACGAGGAAGGCAATACCGTCCTGACGGGCACGGATCTCAAAGAGGCACAGGCGGCGACGAACCAGCAGAATGGGCAGAACGTCGTCAACCTCGAGTTTACGGATGAGGGCGCAAAGAAATTCGCAGACCTCACGACGAAGAATGTCGGCCGCACGATTGCGATACTGCTCGACGGCGAGGTGCTGACCGCGCCGAATGTCCGCGAACCGATTCTTGGCGGCAAGGCCGAGATTTCGGGGCAGAAGTCGCTCGAAGAGGCGCAGAACCTCGCCGTCGTCCTGCGAAGCGGCGCGCTTCCCGTCAAGGTCAACATCATCGAGACGCGCACAGTAGGCCCGTCGCTCGGCCAGGACTCAAAGGATAAATCGGAGTTTGCGTTTGCTGTCGGTCTTGGCGCCGTCCTCGTTTTCATGGTGCTCTTCTACCGACTTTCCGGATTCATCGCCGATATTGCGCTCATGGCGTACACGATCATGCTTCTTGGACTGCTCTATTTGCTCGACGCGACGCTGACGCTTCCAGGTGTCGCTGGCATCATCCTCTCCATCGGCATGGCCGTCGATGCGAACGTCCTGATTTTCGAGCACTTCAAGGAAGAGTATCAGATTCAGGGCAAGTCGCTTCGCCTCTCAATGGATGCGGGATTCAAGCGTGCCTTTACGACGATATTTGACTCGAATATCACGACGATCATCGCGGCAGGCGTTCTCTTCTTCCTCGGCACGGGCACGATTCGCGGATTTGCGATCACGCTCGGCCTCGGCACGATGCTCTCCATGTTCACGGCAATCACGATGACGCAGTACATGCTGAAGCTCATGATCAATTCCAAGATCTTTGAGTCGCCGTCTGCCTATGGTGCAAGCGGTTATATGCTCTGGAAAAAGGAGGATTTGAAGAAGAATGCTTAAATTTGATATAGCAGGCCGGCGCAAGCTGTGGTTTCTCATTTCCGCCTTGATCATCATACCGGGAATCATCTGCATGTTCGTGCGCGGGTTCAACTTCGGCATCGACTTTACAGGCGGCACGATCATCGACCTGAAGTTCGATCGTCCCGTTGCGATTTCCGAGGTGCGCGGCAGTCTCGCGAAGTACGGCCTCGATGGCGCGACGATTCAGCTCTCCGGCACGCAGTCGGATGTGACGGAGTCTGAGGATGTCATGATTCGCACGACGGACTTGGAGGAAACGCAGCGCAAAGAGGTCATGGCGACGCTGAAGTCGGATGTCAGCGATTACACGGTGCTCCGCGAGGAGAAAGTAGGTGCGACGATTGGCGGCGAGCTCATCCAGAATGCGATTTTGGCGCTCCTCGTCTCGTGGGTGCTGATTATCCTCTACGTCGCCTATCGCTTTGAGTTCAAGTTCGGCATTGCAGCTGTCCTTGCACTCGTGCACGATATACTCGTCGTGCTCGCGGTATTTTCGCTCACGCAGCGTCAGATCGATTCTTCGTTTGTTGCTGCACTCCTTACGATTATCGGTTACTCCATCAACGATACCATCGTCATTTTCGATCGCATCCGCGAGAATCTGAAGCTGCACTTCCGCCGTGGCGGCGATGTCAACGAGCTCGTCAACCGCAGTATCTTCCAGACGCTTACGCGTTCGCTTTACACGGTCTTCACCGTCCTGTTCACGACGTTTGCGCTATACTTCTTCGGCGGCGAGACGACGAAAGACTTCGCCTTTGCCTTGCTCGTGGGCTTTTGCACAGGCTGCTACTCGTCCATCTTCATCGCAAGCCCGCTCTGGATCACGTTCCGCAACTGGTCTGAGCAGAAGCGACAGGAGAAACGCCAGCTTGTACAGTAAAAAATAGGAAAACATGAGGGTCACAAGCTAAAACGCATGTGACCCTCATGTTTTGATGGCAGTTGCATTTGCATTTGCGAAAAACATAAAGGGTTTTCGGCACAGATTGACGAATAATTCTCATGTAATATATAAGGAAGCACTGATTCATTCAGCGCTTCCATGAACAGAAAAGCAATGGATAGGAGTGGGAGAATGATAAAAGAATGGGATGTATGTGAGCCTGTTCCTAACCTTGCTTCCTTTGCGGCGCGCATTTCCGCGACGCCGATTATAGCAGGCGTCTTATGGCATAGGGGGATTCGGACGAAGGAGGAGGCAGATGCCTTTCTTGCGCCTGAGTCACAGCCTTTTCTCGACCCCTTCCTCATGCGCGATATGGATAAGGCGGTCGAGCGCATCGCGTCGGCCATTGCGAAGAAGGATCACATTGTCGTCTACGGCGATTACGATGTGGACGGCATCAGCGCTTCCTCGCTTCTCCTGCATAACCTTCGCAAGCTTGGCGCAGATGCCGATTTCTATATCCCCGACCGTATGACGGAGGGCTACGGGCTGAACCGCCCTGCGCTCGAATCGCTTGCAGAACATACGGATTTGCTCGTCTCCGTAGATTGCGGCATTGCTTCCGTGGAAGATGTCGCGGCTATGCAGGGAAAACTGGACATCATCATCACCGACCACCATTTGCCGGGCAGTGAACTGCCTCCCGCGCTCGCCGTGCTCAATCCACACCGCACGGAATGCCTCTACCCAGACAAGGATCTATGTGGCGTCGGCGTCGCATTCAAGCTATGTCAAGCGCTTTGGCAACACATGAAGGGGGAGACGTTTGAGGGTGATCTGGAAATCGTCGCGCTTGGAACGGTTGCCGATCTCGTCCCCCTGCGCGGGGAAAATCGTCGCATTGTCAAGGAAGGGCTTGCGCGAATGGGAGAGACCTCCTTTGTCGGGCTTTCGGCGCTCATCGAAGTTGCGGGCTTGAAGGATAAGGCTATAAATGCAGGGCATATCGGCTTTATGCTCGCACCGCGCCTCAACGCCGCAGGGCGCATCGGCACGGCACGAAAAGGCGTAGCGCTCCTCCTTTCGTCGGATGAAACAGAAGCGCAATCGCTTGCCCTCGAGCTCGATCTCCTAAATGGCGAGCGCCAGTCGATTGAGCACGAAATCTTGGAGCGGGCAGAGCAGCAGCTATCTGGGCGAGATCCCAGGAATATGCCCGCTATTGTCGTCGCAGGGGCAGGCTGGAATCCCGGCGTCATCGGAATCGTCGCCTCACGCCTCGTCGACCGCTACTATAAGCCGACCATCGTGCTGTCCATTCAAGAGAATGGCGTATGCAAGGGCTCGTGCCGCAGCATAAAAGGGCTGCACATCTATGAGGCGCTTGATGCCTGCCGTACGCATTTGATTCAATTTGGCGGGCACGAAATGGCGGCGGGGCTTTCCTTGAAGGAATCTGAGCTTGATGCATTTCGCCATACTTTTCAGGACTATGCAGCGGCAACGCTGTCGGAAGCGGACTACGTCCCGAAGGTGACCGTGGAGAGCGAGCTTTCGCCTGCAGCGGTCACGATTGACTTCATCGAGGAACTCGCGCGCATGGAGCCTTACGGCATGGGCAACCCGAAGCCGCTTTTCGGTTGCCGTAAGGCAGAGATCAGCGAGGCAACTTCCATCGGCAAACAGGGCGCACATCTTAGAGTTCAGATCGGAAGTGGGACGGATCGCGTTACAGGGCTTTACTGGAATGGAGGACGGCTTGCGCCGATTTTGGGTGATGAGCCGATTGACATCGTCTATTCGCCTGCCATCAATGAGTGGAATGGCAGGCGAAGCGTTCAGTGCATGATTGAGTCATTGCAGCCTGCACAGGAAGCGCGCTGCTTTCCCTCGCGCGATATTCTGCGCAATGTCTATCGCTTTTTGCATGCAGTTGCGCAGATGTATGAGAGCATCCCGTATGACGATGTACGCCTTACGATAGAGTACCGAAAGGCGTACACCTTTATCTCTTTTTATACGATGGGCTGCGCGCTGGCGATTTTTCAAGAGCTTGGGATTCTTTGCGGCAGGAAAGAGACACAGGGCTACGATATGCCTGCCACTTCGGGCAAACTGGATCTCATGGCATCCCCAACCTTTCGTCGGGGAAATGGGAAGATGGGGGAATAATGTATGAATGACAAGGGGAAAATACCTGTAACGATAGATCGGATAAAAGAAACCGTCCTTGCGTACTCTCCAAAGGCGAATGTTGCACTTATCGAGCGTGCCTATGATCTGGCGAATGAAGCGCATAAAGGGCAGACGCGCGTCTCAGGCGAGGCGTATATCCATCATCCGCTTCACGTCGCACAGATCCTCACAGAGCTTCACATGGACGACGCGACGATAAGCGCGGCGCTCCTGCACGACGTCGTCGAGGACACGATCTACACAATCGAGCAGATGACAGAGCTGTTCGGCGAGGAAGTCGCCATGCTCATTGACGGCGTGACGAAGCTCGGCAAGCTGCAATACCAATCGAAGGAAGAGGCGCAGCTTGAAAGCTATCGCAAGATGTTTCTCGCCATGGCGAAGGACATTCGCGTCATTATGATCAAGCTCGCCGACCGTCTCCACAATATGCGCACGCTCAAATACATGCGCGAGGACAAACAGAAGCGTATCGCAAAAGAGACGATAGAAGTCTACGCACCGCTCGCGAACCGTCTCGGCATTTCGAGCATCAAGTGGGAGCTTGAGGATCTCTGCCTGCGTTACCTGGAGCCGGACATCTATTACGATCTCGTCGAAAACGTCAAGCAGAAACGCAAGGAGAGGCAGAGTTTCATTGACACCTCTATCGAACAGATCCGGGAAAAACTTGCCGAGGCGGACATCACGGCAGAAATCAATGGGCGTGCGAAGCATTTTTATAGCATTTATAAGAAAATGAAGCGCGACAACAAAGACATCAGCGAGATCTATGACTTATCCGCCGTTCGCGTCCTCGTCCATACTGTCAAGGATTGCTATGGCGTGCTCGGCGTCATCCACGCGATGTGGAAGCCGATACCAGGGCGGTTCAAGGACTATGTCGCCATGCCAAAGTCTAACGGCTACCAATCGCTCCATACGACCGTCATGACGCACGGCTACCCGCTCGAGATTCAGATCCGCACCTTTGCCATGCATCAAGTCTCGGAGTACGGTGTCGCAGCGCATTGGAAGTACAAGGAGGCAGGCAAGAGTATTGGGGCGGGCAGCCAAGTCGATCAGAAGATGAACTGGCTGCGGCAGATGGTCAGCTTGCAAAAGGAACTCAGCGACCCAAAGGAGTATTTCGAGGCGCTCAAGGTCGATATTTTCTCGGATGAGGTTTTCGTCTTCACGCCAAAGGGCGATGTCATCGACCTACCGAAAGGATCGATCCCGATTGACTTCGCCTACCGAATCCATACGGAAATCGGCCATCATTGCGTTGGAGCGAAGGTCAACGGCAAACTCGTCCCGCTTGAGCATAAACTAAAAAACGGCGACATTGTCTCTGTCGTCACGAACAAGGCAAACAATGGCCCTAGCCGTGACTGGCTTAACATCGTCGCATCCTCTGAGACACGCAACAAGATACGCTCGTGGTTCAAAAAGGAAAAGCGCGAGGAGAATATTGAGCGCGGCCTTGAAATGATAAAGGACGACGCAAAGCGGCTAGGCTATGCACCGAAAGAGCTGATAAAAAACGACCGCATCAAAAAAGTCGCCGAAAAGCTCAACATCCAGACGGAAGACGACCTATTGGCCTCGCTAGGCTATGGCGGGCTTGCACTTCCCGGCATTATGATGAAGCTCATAGAGCTCTATAAGAAGGACGTGCAGGAAGCGACGCCCCCCGATGTTTCCAAGCTGCTCTCAGAGCTCAAAGCGCCACAGAAAGGGCGCGCGAAAAAGACGAGCCACGGTGTCTTGGTAGAGGGCGAGAGCGGTCTCATGGTACGCCTCGCGCGCTGCTGCAACCCCATTCCGGGCGACCCGATTGTGGGCTACATTACGCGCGGGCGCGGTGTTTCCGTCCATCGTTCCGACTGCCCAAACGTGCTCAATGATACGGATTTCTCGCGCATGATCGAAGTCGCGTGGGATATAGGGCTTGACAAGGAGTATACGGTCGAAATTGAAATCGTATGCAACGACAAGAGCGGCGTTCTCGCCGAAATCCTCGCCGTCCCGTCCGAGATGAAGATCAACATCCGCAGCATTAACGCGAATCCGAACCGCAGCAACAAGACCTCGACCGTCATCTTGGGACTTGACGTCAAGAGCGCGACACAGGTCGCGCAGTTTATGACGAAGATGCGGCGCAAGAAAGACGTTTTCAGCGTCTCGCGCGCGCTGGGGAGTGCGCAGGGGGGAAGTGCTCAGTAGTGCCGCGCCAAGCTGTGGATTATCAATAAGTCAGCGTACTAGGCAATGTTATGTTTTTAGATATTTGATGGGAGGATTTGACAGGCGAATGTACAATCTAAGTGCAACCATTGTTGAAATAAAAGAATGACACAAGGG
>ERZ772945.797-NODE-797-length-24147-cov-4.401004_pt1 | contig 24147 bp, 22 predicted proteins | sample MGYA00511681_ERZ772945 | MGnify/ENA primary metagenome ERZ772945 (study PRJEB29015, sample SAMEA2737943) | human oral metagenome | biome: human oral; feature: human-associated habitat; material: dental | place: China | collected 2143 ...
CAGGCCTCCGCTCCGTACTGTTTTCCCAGTCCAATAGCCATCATTTTCATGATGCCGCTCTCATACGGTCCTCGAAATGCCGTATGCGGTTTGATGCGACAGTTTATGATAATCCCGTCTGCATTTGCTGCGAATTTGTCGATGAATACTGCGCTGCCTTCCTCATTTTTACCAATTTCCACAACTTCCATTGAGGAACAAATCGGACAGCCTATATAATCTTCTACAATCCCATAGCCTGCTAAAATCTCTCTTTGCCCTTCTGCCGTCGCCCCGCCATGGCTTCCCATCGCAGGAACGACAAACGGCGCTCCGCCACGTTCTTTGACGAAGTCCGCTATACATTTCGTGATACGTGCAGCATTCGCGATTCCTCGGGATCCTGCCGTAATGGCAATGCGCATCCCCGGACGAATGGATGCTGCGATTTTTTTCACTTCCAAAATATTCCTAACTCGTGCCGGTATTTCTTCAAGCGGTATTTTGGGGCGCGGAAACGCCTGTCTGGCACGAAACATTTTAGGAAGCTTTACTTGCTCTACCATACTTGCTACCAATGGACGTTCACGCTTCATGCAACCGCCTCCCATCCGAGTCATTCGTAGAACAAATCAGTGAACCCGCTGCTGAAAACAGGGAATATCGTCAGCATAACCAAGCAGAAAATCAAAAGGATATAGAACGGGACCGCCTCTCGGATAAAATCGCTCATGCTGCATTTTGTGACGCCGCATGTTACGAACATCAAGGTGCCCATCGGCGGAGACAACGCCCCAATCGCCAAATTGAAAATGAACATGATGGCAAATTGATACGCGTTGATGCCGAAATGCGTTGCAATCGGCGCAAGCAGAGGAACGAGAATAATCATGGCGGCATTGCCTTCGAGAAACATGCCGACAATCAACAAGAAAATATTCACGATGAGCAGGAACAGGAACGGACCCTGCAGCAAGGTGATCATCATTTCTGCCAGTTCCTGCGGGATGCGTTCCTTGGTCAAAATCCAAGCAAAAGTCGATGCCGCACCGATGATAATCATGATGGATGCAGATGTCGTCACCGTTTCGTATATTCCCGTCTTGATGTCCTCTAGACGCATCTCGTGATAGATAAAGCCCAAAAAGAGCGAATAGACGATGGCGACGGCACCTGCTTCCGTCGGCGTGAAAAGGCCGATTCGGATGCCGCCGATGATGATGATCGGCAGGCAAAGCGGCAAGATGGCTGCTTTCAGTGCCGACCAAAATTCACCTGCGCTCGCACGATGTTCCCGTATCGGCTTATAGCCACGCTTATGGGAGATAATGGAGACGAGTACCATCATCGCGACGCAGAGCAAAAGCCCCGGTCCGATCCCGCCGATAAAAAGCTTGCCGATCGAAAGATTGGCGATCGAGCCGTAAATGATCATCGCAATGCCGGGCGGTATAAGCGGCGTGATAATCGCCGAAGTTGCCGTGACGACCGAAGAAAACGCCTTGGAAAAGCCACGTTCCTCCATTGCCGGAACGAGCATCTTCGCCTCCATTGCCGCATCGGCGAGATTCGAGCCAGAAAGCCCGCCCATCAATGTCGAGAGAAGAATTGCGACCTGTGCCAGTCCGCCTGTAAACGTGCCGAGCAAGACCTCACAAAAATTCATGATACGCTTCGTGACGCCCGTATAGTTCATGAACACGCCCGCACAGACAAAAAAAGGGATCGCCAGAAGCGGGATGCTCTCCGTGCCGGAAATCACGCGCTGCACAAAGATCTGCCCGGCGAGATTTGCCGAGGCCAAAAAGTAAAGCACGCCGCCGGCTAAGACGGAAACGAATACGGGGACCTTCAAAAAGAGAAGCACGAGCATGGCAATCGTTGGGATGAGAACCGGATTATCCATTTCGGTTCACCTCCTTGAAGAACACAAGCCGTTCCCGCAGCGACATCGTATAGTTGTACATCATAAGCAGAATGCCGACCGGCACGACACCGTAAATTGCGCCGTACGGAATATGCAGGATATTCGTCGTGCGCTCCATCTCGATCATCTTGTCCACGATAATGCCGCTGTAATAGAGGAAGAAGAGAAACACCAACATGGAAATGACGTATCCGCCTATTTCGACCTTGCGAACCACCGCAGACGGCATGCGTTCGACAAGCAATTCGATCGCGACATGGCTGCCCGAACGAAAGGCAATTCCGATTCCTAGAAAGGTGATCCAAACGAAGCAAGCAAGCTGTACTTCTTCCTCCCATGCGAACGGTGCACCCAGGAAATATCGAGCAAAGACCCCGATAAACGTAACCGTCACGAGAATCGTCAAAGCAAGTCCTGCCAAAATCAAATCCAACCTTCGCAGAACGGATGGCATCTTCTTTCCTTGCTCTCCCATGTTTTCACATCCTTACAAATTTTTGAAATGAATTCGGCATAAATGGAGAGAGGCAACGAATCTGCCGCCTCTCGACCAACCCATCCATCGGATCACTTCATCGCATTTTGTACGGTTTCATAAAGGCCGGGCGTCCAATCCTTAAATTCGGGAAGCGTATAGAAAGCTTTGCTCTTTTCGCGGAATCCATTCAGGACATCTTCCGACGGCTCTACAATCGTCACGCCTTCTGCCTTGAACTTTTCCAGAACCTCTTTCTCAGATTCTTTCTGAAGTTCGTTGTTGTAAATTCCTGCTTCTTCCCCTGTCGACACCAACAAATCCTGTTGTTCTTTCGTCAGACTATGAAAGAATTCTGCACCGCAAACCCACGTCGTAAAGTTTTTGACATGTCCGTCGAGAATAAGGTACTTCGCGACTTCCTGGAACTTGCCGTTGTATAAGACGGGAAGCGGATTTTCCACGCCATCAATCGTACCCTGCTGAAGTGCCGTATACGTATCACCGAGTGCCATCGGCGTCGGGACTGCACCGAGGACTTCGAAGCCCTTGACCTGAATCGTGTTGTTCGGTACGCGAATCTTCATGCCTTTTAAATCGTCTACTGTATTGACAGGCCTCTTCGTCAGTGTGTGGCGATCCCCGTAGACCCAATTTGACGAAAGGAGCTTAAGCCCCTTTGCTTCAAGTGCCTTGCTCTGATCCGCATACCAACTGCTTTTCGTGAGCTTCCAACATTCATCCCAATCTCGGAACAAGAACGGGCCAAAGACAATGCCGAAGTCCTTGACGCCACGATCTGCATAAAACGCACCGTCTGCCAGCGTCACAACAGGCTGCCCTGCGAGCATTTGATCGATCAAGTCATTCTTGCTGCCGAGCTGGCTCGATGGATAAAGCACGAGTTCCATCTTGCCGCCGCTCTTTTCCTGCAACAGCTCCTTCCACTTATTAAGAGCCTTATCGATCGGCTCGCCCGGATTGTTTTCATATCCGACTTGAATCGTAATCTTTCCATCCTTGTTCGCGGCTCCCTGCTGCCCGCTTCCACAGCCAGCGAGCAAAAGCACTGCGGAAAGCGCCACGAGAGCACCTATGATGATTCGTTTCATCTTGTTCACCACTTTCTTTTGATTTCAGCAAATGATTCTTTGCGCTTCGCGAACGGCTTGTACAAACTCTTTTGCTTTTGCCGTAACGCCCGCATAGTCGCCCTTTTTTGCCGCGCCTGTCAGGCTGCTGCCCGCCGAGACGGCAACGCATCCTGCCCGCAGCCAATCCGCGACATTGGGCACATCGACGCCGCCTGAAGGCATGAGGTTCGCCTGGGGGAATGGCCCGTGCAGATCCTGGATCATGCGCGTGCCGAGAATGTCTCCCGGAAAAACCTTTACAATGTCCGCCCCCGCCCGAAGCGCTTGCACCGCCCCTTCCGGCGCCATGACGCCGGGACACGAAACAATTCGGTAAAGATTGCAGATCCGAATCGTTTCCTCATCAAAGGAAGGCGAAACGATGAACTGCGCGCCTTCCAAAATGGCGATACGGGCGGAAATCGCCTCCAACACCGTCCCTGCGCCAATGATGACATCGGGATCACCCGCATATCGCTCTGCAAGTGTTCGGATTGCCTCCTGCGCCCGCGGTGTCGTAAAAGCAAGCTCGATCGCCTTGACGCCGCCAGCTATGCACGCCTCCGCCGTGCGGATCCCATCCGTGCAGGTCTTGCCGCGCACCACGGCAATTACGCCCTGCCTGCCGAGCTTTTCCAGTACCGCTTCTTTCGTCACACAATCCCCTCCTGTTCCATAAAGGCACGCAATTGCGCGCGCGTCGGAAGTCCCTCATTATCCCCGCGATGCATGACCTGCAACGCGCCGATGAGATTGCCGCGCTGCACGGCTTTCGGCAGCGGAAGCCCTTCCATGAGCGCGGTCAAAACACCTGCGGCAAATCCATCGCCCGCGCCGACCGTATCGACGACTTTTCGGACGGTTACGCCTTTTTCCATCCCTTCATGCACGCCGTCCGACCAAAATGCCCCCGCGCTTCCGCACTTCGTAATGCAGCGCTTTGCGCCTTGTTTCCGGTAAAAGGCATGGATCTCCTTCGGATCGTCGCTTCCAACCAGGATCTTTCCTTCTGCAACGCCGGGCAAAACGAGATCGGCCTTGCTTGCCAAGCGGTTCAGGACCTTGACCATTTTCTCTTTCGATTCCCAAAGCTGCGGTCTCAGATTGGGATCAAAGGAAATATGGAGTCCTGCCCTTCGTGCGGCATCCATCATTGCCTCTGTCGCTTCACGCGGCCCATCCCCCAGTGCGGGCAAAATTCCGGTCACATGAAGGTGTGTATACTCCGCAAAGGATATTTTCCCCACATCTGCCGCTGCAAGCGTTGACGCTGCAGAACCCGCGCGATAGTAAAAAATATGCGGATCGCCCTTCGTCACGCGGCTCTTGAGCATAAATCCCGTGCGACGCCTCTCACTCCACGAAAGAAGCTCCTGTCCGATCCCGTTTTCTTTCAGTCCCGCGCAGATCCGCTCACCAAACGGATCGCGCCCCAGTTTCGTCATATAGGAGACATCGTGGCCGAGCCGGGCCACGCCGACGGCAACATTGTATTCCGCACCTGCGACAGCCAAATCGTACCCGCGCACAGTGGAAAGCGGGCCTTCGCTCTGTGCCATCAGAAGCCCCATCGCTTCCCCAGCCAAAATCAATCGCTGCATGCACGCTCTCCTTTCCTACAACGTCACGCCATCCTTGAAGATTGCCAGTTCATGCTTGTCGAGCACCTCCGATTTGGCATGGCGCTTTCCAGAAGCAACCTGCATGAGAAACGCAAAGAACGCATCGCAAAGCTGCTGCATGGATTTCCCTTCAAGAAGTCCGCCGGCATTGAAATCGATCCAGTTCTTTTTATCCGCACTCAGCCTGCTGTTGCTCGCGATCTTGATGGTCGGCACGGGACAGGCAAAAGGCGTGCCGCGCCCCGTCGTAAAAAGAACGATATGGGCGCCGGATGCAGCAAGGGCATTTGCTGCAACGAGATCGTTGCCCGGCGCCTGCAGAAGGAGAAGCCCTTTTTCCACAGCGGGAGTCCCGTAGGAAAGCACATCCTGCACGATCGCCGTCCCGCCCTTCTGCACGCAGCCAAGCGACTTATCCTCAAGCGTCGTAATGCCGCCTTCTTTATTTCCGGGCGATGGGTTCTCATGGATCTTCTCGCCGTAGCGCATGAAGTATTCCTTGAAGCCGTTGATGAGCTGAACCGTCTTTTCAAACGTCGCCCTGTCCTTGCACCGATTCATCAGGAGGGTTTCCGCTCCGAACATCTCCGGCACTTCCGTTAGAATGCTCGTGCCGCCCTCTGCGATGAGTTGATTCGATACGGCACCGACAAGCGGATTTGCCGTGAGGCCGGAAAAGCCATCCGATCCGCCGCACTTCAGACCCAAGACCAGCTTTCCTGCCGGCTGTGTCGTTCGTTTGAACTGTCCGGCGAACGCGCATAGCCCGCGAACAATCCGCACGCCTTCTTCAATCTCGTCGCCGACCTCCTGACAAGTCAGGAACTTGACGCGATCCGCATCGTAGTCGCCAATCGCCTTTTTCATGAGATCGAGCTGATTGTTCTCGCAGCCGAGAGCCAAGACGAGCACTGCACCCGCATTCGGATGATGGATGAGCCCTGCCAAATACGCCTGCGTGTAACGCATATCATCGCCGAGCTGAGAGCAGCCATACGGATGCGTATAGGCACAAATCACATCAATCGTACCCGTCTTGAACTTCTGTGCCCGCCGTTCGATTTCCACCGCAATCGAGTTGACGCAGCCAACCGTCGGAACGATCCAAACTTCATTGCGGATTCCGACCTTGCCATCCTTGCGCGCATAGCCTTCAAACGTATACCCTTTCTTTTTCGGCAGTTCGGGCCTGCCAGCTTTTTCAGGCTCATACGAATAGTCCAAAATATTCCCCAGACGGCTTTTGACATTGTGTACGTGCATCCAAGTCCCAGCCATCACATCCTTTGTCGCATTTCCAATCGGAAAGCCGTACTTCACGACAGCCTCGCCCGCCTTTATCGGGCGGATTGCCATCTTATGGCCGGCAGGGATTGCATCCTTCGCCGTAATGGCAGTGCCTGCGGCCTGTACCGCTTCTCCTTTTGCAATCGGCGTAACAGCAACCACGACATTATCTGCCGCATGGATTTTTACCACGGTTTCCATTGCGCGCATTCACGCTCCTTGTTTTCCAAGTTTTTCAATATACGCCTTTGCGCCAAGCTCGCGGATATTTTGGAAATGCTGCCCGACTGCCTCCAAGAAACCTTGTATCTTTGTCAAGTCTTCCCCCCACCAATCAGATTCAGCAAGTACCGAGCGAACGTACTCTGCATCACTTTTCGCTGCGCACTCACGAATCTTCGCGAGTTTGTCTGCATCGTCATGAATCTCGTACGTCCCATTGCCGCGTTTCCCGATAAGACAGCCGTCCCCCGCTTCCGTCGCATGGTAAAATGCCAAAAGTGCCGCAAGCGAGTACGTCAGCCACTTCGGCAGCTTGCCCGCACGCTTCAAACTGTCTTTCAAGGAAGGCAAGACGCGCGCGCGCCATTTGGAAATGGAATTCAGCGAAATGGAAAGCAGCGCATGATGTACGAACGGGTTCTCAAAGCGCTCAAAGACGGATTCCGCAAAGGCACGAGCCTTCTCCTCCGGCAGATGGACCGTCGGCACGATCTCGCCGAAAACGGATTCCACAAGCTGCCTGCGCACCGCAGGATCCGCCATGCATTCGCCAACGTAATCGAAGCCTGCTAGATATGCGCCCAAGGCCATCGAGGTGTGCGCCCCGTTCAAAATGCGGACCTTCCTCTCTTTGAACTTCTCGATCGCATCCGTAAATTCCACCTGAAGCTTCGAGCTTGCGAGCGGCAGCTTGTCCTTCACGCGTGAATCGCCAATAACCCAAAGGCCAAACGGCTCGCCCTGATCCAAAAGTTCATCCTGATAGCCAAGCTCTTTCTCATACGCCGCAGCTTCATCACGTGGATAGCCCGCCACGATACGATCCACGAGCGTGCTTGCAAAAATACAAGCCGTGTCAAGCCAATCCGCGAACCCGCGCGGAAGGTCCCAAAGCTCTGCATACTGCCTGACGCACTTTTTGAGCGTCTCGCCATTGTGATCAATGAGCTCGACGGGCAGCATGATAAGCCCCTTGTCCTTCGCTCCCGCAACATGCTGATAGCGTGCATAAAGGAATTTCGTGAGCTTTGCGGGGAATGTCTTGGGCGGACAGTCCTCCAATTTATCGCCGTCCTCATAGACAATACCGGCCTCCGTCGTGTTCGACACGACGAACTGCAGGGTATCGAGCTTCGCGAGTTCCATGTAAGCGTCATAATCGTCATAGGCGTTTAAAACACGATCCACGCAGGTGACAACGCGGTTTTCCTTGAACGGCTTTCCTTCCTTCTGCCCGCGAAGCAGCACCGTGTAGATATTGTCCTGTCTCGCAAAGCGTTCTTTTCCGCCCGCTGCAATCGGAATGATGATCGCAACGCTCGCATCAAGGCCTTTTTCTTCATTCGCCACGTCGATTCCATAGTCCACGAATGCGCGCAAGAAATTTCCCTCGCCGAACTGTACGAATTTGATGGGATGCTGCTTGCGCTGGTAAAGCTCCTTCACATTCTTCATGCTCTTTTTCCCTTTCCTGGCACATACCGAAAATGCGATGGTCACGCCGGATCGCTGAAGTGGATCACGACCTTCAGCATGGAGGCCGCGCGATCCGAAAAATCTTTGAACGCCGATGCTGCGTCATCCATCTCGTATACGTTTGTGACGATCTTATCCAAGTCAACCTTCCCTGATCTGACGAGGTCAATCAATTCGAGGAAGTCCTTTTTAAGCGCATTGCGCGAGCCAAACACGTTCAGCTCCTTCTTCTGAAGCAGCGTGAAATCAAAGTCCGCATGCTCCCTGCCGACACCGATCTGCACGAAGCGCGCACCGAATGCCGCCGCATCGATGCAATTTTGGAATGTCGAAGGGAGCCCAACCGCCTCGATCGTCACATCAAATCCGTTTCCATTCGTGAGGTTCGCGACGCTTTCATCAAAATGCTCCGGCGTATTGCTCAAGATTTTGCCATCAAGGCCAAACGTCTTTACTGCGTAGTCGAGCTTCTCGGGCGCAATATCCGCAATATAGGCCTCTGCTCCTGCGGCCTTTGCCGCATTCGCCGCGAGCACGCCGATCGTGCCGGCGCCCACGACGAGGACTTTTTCGCCGGCATGAGGCTTTGCCCGGCCCACGCCATGATAGCTGATGCAAAAAGGTTCGATCAAGGCGAGCGTCTTCGGCGAAAGCCCCTTGCCATCGTAAATGCGTTCAACCGGCATCGCAACGTACTCCGAAAATGCGCCGTCGCGCTGTGCGCCCATCGTCTCATTGTGCGTGCAGCAGTTCACAAGACCGCGCTGGCAGGAATAGCACGTCCCGCAGTTAAAGTAAGGGTTGCAGGTCACGATCATGCCAGGCTTAAGCCCTGCATCGTTTTCGTCAATCTCCAAAATCTGTGCGGAAAACTCATGCCCCGGGATGCGTGGATACGATGCGTAGGCAAACGTGCCGCGATACGTCCCCAAATCACTGCCGCAAATCCCGCCGTAAAGAATTTTTAGAAGTGCTTCCCCTTTTTTCCTAACAGGTTTTTCTGTTTCAATGATTTGGACTTCTCCGGGTTTCGGTATTATGATTGTTTTCATTTCCTGCAGCTCCTTTTCTATTTATTTCACTAATAAATAAAGCAAATCGCATGCCAACTCAACTAAAAAAATTCCAAAATTAAAATAAGGCATATATATAGTTTGTCAGAAACTAACGTATACTATATATATGCCCATATTTTATTTTTATGGATTTGACTTTTCTAAACGATACAATATCTCAATCGTACCAGCAGCTTTATTTCACTTTTTGTTTCATTTTTGAAACATCTCGTATTTGCACTTCCGCCAAAGCGTGACACGGCTAATCCCAAGCTTTGCACAAACCTCCTCCGGCGAAAAACGTTCCAACATCTGCCGTATGACCTCCTGTTCTACCTCCTTCAGTGGAATGCCGAGCGGAACGGAAAGCATTTCCTTCTCCCCCTCTTTCCCCTTCGTGCGCACCTTGTGCGAACGGTCCGGCAGCCACTCCTGAAGCTGCTCTTCCTCGATTGGTTCACCAGCATAGCAAGCAAACACTTCCGCCAGATTGCGCAATTCTCGGATATTGCCGGGCCAAAGGTATTCCATAAGCCGTTTTTTCAGCTTGCGGTCAAAGCGCTCCTCAAATGCCGCCCCTGCTGCGTACCGCTCAAAGTAAAACCGCATCAGCGGCAAGATATCTGCTTTTCGTTCCCGCAGCGGCGGCAGGTGAATGTTCAGCACATTGATCCGATAGTAAAGATCCTCGCGGAACGTTCCCTCTTCCACCATGCGGAAAAGGTCTTGGTTCGTTGCGCAAATGACGCGTATGTCGAGAGAGATGACCGCATCGCCCCCGACGCGCATGATTTCATGTTCCTGCAATACGCGCAGCAGCCTGCTCTGTACATCCAAAGGAAGCTCGCCGATTTCATCCAAAAAAATCGTCCCCTTGTCTGCCAGCTCGAAAAGTCCTTTGCGCCCCGAGCGTCTCGCTCCGGTAAATGCGCCTTCCACATAGCCGAACAGCTCGCTTTCCATCAAATTGCGTGGAATCGAGGTGCAGTTGACTGAGACAAACGGTCCGTCTGCCCGACGGCTTCCGTTGTGCAGGCTCTGTGCCATCCCTTCCTTGCCCGTCCCCGTCTCTCCGTAGATGAGGACATTCGCTTCCGTCCTTGCGTATTTTTCCGCCATTTCGATAATTTTTTCCATTTTCGGCGTATGCGTGAGGATATCCGAAAAATGCAGCTTCGCATAAAGTCCCTTCTGATAGAGCGAGGCGTGAATTTTCTGTTCGGACTTCATGACGGTTTCCATCTTCTGAAAGATCAGCACGCGGTTTTCAATATGGTTTTCCATTTCGAGCGGGACCATCTGAAACAGAAGTTTCTGTCCGCAGACATCGATCAGCTGTTCCCCTTGGTAATGCCGGATGTGCCGATCCATTTCGGCATGAAACGTGCGTGCGAAATCGGGCGAAAAAATGGCCTTTGCATTTTCATTGCAAAAAATGGGGCATTGCCGCTCATCGAGCAGCACGATGCCCTCTTGTATGTTTTGCACTACAGCGCCCATCCTTCCAGCCTGCAGCGCCTCGTCCTGCTTCGCCCGAACGATGCGGACAGCTTCCCTTACGGCACGAAGGATCGACGCGCTGCATGAATCGACATAGGTACACAGCATGTGCCGGCTTTTTGCAACGTGAACGGCATACATGCAGCCCGCAATTCCATCTGCCATTCCCGTTTCGTCCAACGTTCGGACGGTCGCTTCAATTGCCTCATACGTTTCGCATGGATAAATGCAAAGCTTCGTATCTCCGATTTGAAAATCGTGCATCTTATCGAATAGGATATTGGCCCGCATGACGATTCCAATGCGGTGGCATCCCTGCGCCTGAAGCATTTCGGCCGCCCGCAGCAAGTCATTGAGCGATGTTCCCAGTTCCACGACACTTGTTCCCGGAAGCTTTTTCAATTCTTCTGCAATGCCTCCGCGGCTGATGACAACATCTATCTTGCCGTACTCCTTCGCGTCTGCGATCACATTTTTATCGCACGACACGATGACCGGCATGGACAGGTGCAGATCCGCCAGCACCCCTTCCACACGATGCTTCATATCTTCCGTCGGCGCGACGAACAACATGGTTGGCACAAAAACACCCCCAATTTTTTTGCTTTATATTATATCATGCAAGGATTCGTTTTTCCCATAAAAAAATCCCTTTCCCAAAACATAAGAAAGGGATTTCCGTTATGGGCCCAGGGGAAACGGATTTAGACAAGTCCCTGTGCGAGCATGGCCTCGGCGACTTTCGAGAACGCCGTGATGTTGGCGCCCACGACGAGATTGTCGGGATCGCCGTACGTCTCCGCGTTCTTCTTCGCGTTCGTGTAGATGCGCTTCATGATGTCCTTGAGGCGGCCGTCCACCTCCTCAAACGTCCACTGCAGGCGCTCGGAGTTCTGCGCCATCTCAAGCGCGGAGACGGCGACGCCGCCCGCATTTGCCGCCTTTGCCGGTGCAAAGAGGATCTTATGTTCGAGGAAATACGCAATGGCGTCGAGCGTCGACGGCATATTCGCGCCCTCACCGACAGCCTGCACGCCGTTTGCGACGAGCCTCTTCGCGCTCTCGAGGTCGATCTCGCTCTGCGTCGCACACGGAAGCGCGACGTCGCACTTGACCGTCCAAACGCCCTTGCAGCCCTCGTGGTATTCGGCATGCGGATGCGTCTGGACGTACTCCTTGATGCGCGCACGGCGGACTTCCTTGATGTCCTTGAGCGCCGCGAGGTCGATGCCGTCCGGGTCGTAGACGTAGCCATTCGAGTCGGAGCACGTCACGACCTTTGCCCCAAAACTCTGTGCCTTCTCAATCGCGTACGTCGCGACATTGCCAGCGCCCGATACGACGAGCGTCTTCCCCTTAAGTCCGATGCCCTTTGCGTCGAGCATGTTCTTGACGAAGTATAAAAGCCCGTAGCCCGTCGCCTCCGTGCGCGCGAACGAGCCCCAAAAGTCGACGCGCTTGCCCGTCAATACGCCCGCATCGTAGCTGTCGCGGATGCGCTTGTACTGGCCGTAGAGGTAGCCAATCTCACGTCCGCCGACGCCGATATCGCCCGCCGGCACATCGACATCCGGCCCGATATGGCGATAGAGCTCCGTCATGAAGCTCTGGCAGAAATGCATGACCTCGTTGTCGCTCCTGCCATGCGGGTCGAAGTCCGAGCCGCCCTTCGCGCCGCCGATCGGAAGTCCCGTCAGCGCGTTCTTGTAGACCTGCTCGAACGCAAGGAACTTCAAGATATCGAGCGTGACGCTCGGATGGAAGCGCAGCCCGCCCTTGTATGGGCCGATGACACTCGACATCTGCACGCGGAAGCCGCGGTTCACATGGCACTCGCCCTTGTCATCCTGCCAAGGGACACGGAACATGATCACGCGTTCCGGCTCGACCATGCGCTCTAAGATCTTCGCCGTCTCATAGTTCGGATGCGCATCGAGAACGGGCTCGATCGAGCTCAGCACCTCCGTCACCGTGTCACGGAACATCTTCTGATCTGGATCGCGCTTCGCGACGCATGCGATCATTTTCTCCACATACTGTTTCCCTGACAATGGAATCGCTCCTTTTCTTTTTCAAATGAAACTGAATGAAACTGCTTTTCTTTACGAACCATAACGAATTATACTACATTCTATCCAAAATGTATATAACGTATATCGCAAAGAGGGGTCTGCAGGGGCAGAAATAATGTATTCTTCAATGGACATGGCCGCATCAAATCCAAAATATATCCTAGCCGAAAAAACCAAAGTATGCTATAATGCGCGTGTGGGGAGCATACCCCTTATCCGTATATTGTGATCGATCTCACAGGAGGTTTTTATTATGCCTATCACGAAAGACATGAGCATTCTCGAAATCGTCCAAAAGTACCCCGACACGATCGAGGTCTTCGTCAACAGTGGCATGGGTTGCCTCGGCTGCGCGGCTTCGCATTTTGAGAACCTTGAGCAGGGCGCGCTCGCACACGGCATCGACGTGGATGAGCTCGTCGCGAATCTGAACACCGTTATCGGCGCATGATCAGTCCCTACGTCAAATGAGAAACGGTCACGCTTCTGCGTGACCGTTTTTTAATCCATAACACAGCAGGATTCGTCGCCCTGCACTTTGGAAACCTTGAGTGCCGCTTCGGCACGCGCGAGGACGGAGCGAATATCATCTGCCTTGTGGATCATGACGCCGCCGACGCTGATCTGCACGTTGCATTTTCTCGCCGCATCGGTGAGGCTGCTCGCCGCCGCCTTGTTGAGACGCATGCAGCATCCATAGAGCGTATCGTAGCTGAGCCGATTGGAGATGTAAACCGAAAACTGATCGTCCGCAAAACGTCCTAAAATATCATTGCCGCGGATGGTTTCAAGGAGATTCTGTGCGAGCGCCTTCAGGAATGCATTCACTTCCTCCTCGCCACACGCCGTCTGAAACGATTCGAGTCCCATGATATCGACGAGCACGAAGGCCCCTGTAAGCTTCGGCTTCTGCTCACGCATCCTGCGTTCGACGAGGAACCGCGTCGTGCCTGCATGGAAGACGCCCGTGACTTCGTCGCGTCCGCCTTCGGAGTCGAGCGCTTCCTGCTCGCGCACTTCGTGCGTCACATCCGTCAGGATGCCGACGCAGCTTAGCTGTTTGCCGTCCTCGTCACAGAACGATTCACACCGCGCATCGAAAATGCCCATACGGCCATCTGGCTTTAGGATCTCAAGGCGCGTGTTCTCCTTCGTGCATGCCATGACCTTGCGGACACAGGCGAGTCCGCGGCGAAGCGTCGAATTCTTCGTCTGGTCGCTCACGTGCGAGAAAGAGCGCACGAGCTCCGGCACTTCGAGCAGCCTTGCACACTGCGGCGAGAACCAAATCTCATCGTGCTGCCCGTCATATTCGAACAGGTAGAGCCCCGATGCCTGCATGACCCAACGGAAATGTGCCTTGCGTGACCGCAGCCGTTTATTCATGAAATAAATCACGATGAGCAACACGCAGATGATGGCACTTTCGAGAATCGCGTAATAGCCCAGTGAGTTTCTCAATGCGAGTGCTATCACCCACATCAAGTCTTTCATCGTATCATCCATTATAACAATACCTACCATTTTCTGACTATCTTAAAGAAGCACGGATGCATCCAGTGCCTCCGTCTTGACGCATCTTTTTTCCCGCACACAAGTGGAAACCCCACGCCAATCCAAAGGGATCCATGTATCCGCGATCCCTTAAATCGTTCCGTTTCATGTTACTACAAACAAGAAAAAAGCACAAGGGATTCTGTCTTATTTTGATCGTGATAAGAATATCCATTCGATTCTTCCCATCCGTAACGATTGTGACATATTTTCATATATTTCCCTGCTACAATACAGGCAAACGAGATCGAAAGGTCCGAGAAAGAGAGGTCGGTTTTTATGTCAGACATTCTTCGCAATATCCCAAAATCCGAGGTGCTGTCGCTTGCCAGCCTAGTCCCTTACGCGGATGGACAGGTCGTGAGCAAGACGCTCGTTCAAAACAGTGGCGTCGGCATCACGCTCTTCGCCTTTGCCGCAGGCGAAGGCATCAGCACGCACGAGTCAAAAGGAGATGCGCTCCTCACTGCGCTTGACGGAAAAGGACGCATCACGATAGACGGCAAGGACTATGCGCTGTCTGCGGGCGAAAGTATCGTGATGCCCGCCAACCACCCGCATGCTGTCTGCGGAATCGAAGCGTTCAAGATGCTCCTCGTCGTCACATTCCCCGAAACGTAACACGCGAAATAAAAGGAGGGTCCCCTTGCCTACGAACAGGCAGCGGGACTCTCCTTTTATTTCGCGCGGCAGCTTGTCGTTTCCCGTTCGACGAGGCGATTTTCAAGGAGGATATCACGCGTCGTCTCACGATTGATTTTTTCAAGCATGAGCTGGGCCGCAGCCGCTCCAAGCTCTGCCATGCGCTGGTCGATCGTGGTGAGCTTCGGTTCGATGAAGCGGCTCAGCGACGTGTTATCGTAGCCGACGACGGCGATGTCTTCCGGCACGCGCCGCCCCATGCGCTTGCACGCGTTGACCGCGCCCGCTCCCATCATATCGTTGCAGCAGAAGACTGCCGTCACTGCCCCTTTTTCCATGCGGCGCATGAGGGCCCTCATCGTATTGTCGACGGTCTCAAGGCTATTGCCCGCCCCGATGTTGAGGATATCGGCCTCGGAGAACGTGCCGTGCTCCTGCATGATGGCACGGTACACCTCTTCCTTGATGCGGTAGCTGTCGCTCTTCTCGCCGCGAACGAAGAGGATATGCCCGTAGCCGCAGCGCAAGAGGTATTCGAGTGCGATCCGTGTGCCGCCGCGTTCGTCGCTCGTCACGTAGGAAATCCCCGGCACACGCTCATAGCTGTTGATGAATACGAGCGGCAGCCGCCCAGCCGTATCCGCGTAGAAGTCTGAGGCGATCGTCTCCGTATTCGGGCTGACGACGATGACGCCGGAAACATTGCGCGCAAGGAGATCCATGACACAGCGCTTTTCCTGCGCCGAATCGTTTTCTGCGCAGGCGAGCAGCAACGAATAGGAACTTTGGCGCAAGCGGTCCTCGATCCCTTTCAATACTTCGGCAAAGAACATGTTCTCAAACCCCGGCACAACAACGCCGATGCTCGAAGACCGCTGCATGTTGAGTTCGCGCGCTTGAATGTTCGGCACGTAAGAAAGCGCCGCTATCGCCGCTTTGACGCGTGCGCGCGTCGCACGCCTTACGGGGTAATTCCCATTGACGACGCGCGAGACGGTCGCAACGGAGACGCCCGCCCGATCCGCCACGTCGGTGATCGTCGCTTTCATACGATTGGCGCTTCCTTCATGAAATATCCTGCTCACTGCACCGACCCGATGAAGCGATCGAATGCTGCCATGCCTGCCGCGTCGCGCTTGAATACGCCCGCATGCGTCAAGACTTCAAGGAACACGTGCCCGATTTCATCCTTCAGTATGCCCCCAACGCTCAGCGCGGAGATATCCGCATGGCTTTCCTTTACCTTCTTGTACCAATCCGCGTGCTTTGCGATCGCCTCGATGCCGGAAATATCTTCCGTCCCCTTGAGCAGCTCAGCGCGGACCTGCAGCATCTCGTCCTTGAGCCGCGCAGGAAGAATGGCGAGCCCCAATACTTCAATGAGGCCGATGTTCTCTTTTTTGATGTGATGGACCTCCGCATGCGGATGGAAAAGGCCGAGCGGGTGCTCCGCCGTCGTGCGATTATTGCGCAGCACGAGGTCGAATTCAAATGCCGAGCCGCGCTTTCTCGCGATTGGCGTAATCGTATTGTGCGGCGTGCCGTCCGTCTCGGCGAGCACTTCAGCGCTCGCATCGCTGTAGGTGCGCCATGCCGCAAGGATCTTTTCGGCGAGCGCGACGAGCTGCTTCGGATCTTCGCTCGTCAGGCGCAGCGCCGACATCGGCCACTTGACACGACCTGCCTTGACTGCTGGAAAATCCGTGAACGCGTACGCTTTTTCAACGGATGCCCGTTCCATCGCGAACGTGCAGCGCCCGCCCTGATAGTGGTCGTGTGAGAGAATCGAGCCGCCGACGATCGGGAGGTCGGCATTTGAGCCCGCGAAATAGTGTGGGAAAAAGCGCAGAAAGGTGATGAGGTTTTCAAACGTCTCACGCGAGATCTTCATGGGAATATGTTCGCCGTTCAGGATGATGCAGTGCTCATTGTAGTAAGTGTACGGCGAATACTGCAGGAACCACTCGTGCCCCCCGAAATCGAGCGGAATGAGGCGGTGTGTCTCGCGTGCCGGATAATTCACGCGTCCTGCGTAGCCTTCGTTCTCACGGCAAAGCAGGCATTTCGGGTACGCGGACGACTTCATGCGCTTCGCTTTTGCAATGTCGCGCGGGTCTTTCTCGGGCTTCGAGAGGTTGATCGTCCCGTCGAGATCGCGTACTCCGTCGCCGTCTTCCATGCAATATTCTTGTCGATGCGCGCCTTGCGGATGTAGTTCGACGCGATGTTCATGCGGTAGTAGCCGTCAGTCGCTTCCTTCGGTGAATTCCGGTAGAGCGACCAAAAGCGGTGCACGACTTCCGACGGGCGCGGCATCACGCAGTCCATGATACGCGTATCGAATCGATCGCGCTCGTTCGCCGTGTTTTCGATGAGCCCTTTCCCTGCTGCGTAGTCGAGCATATTCAAAAGGATCGGCGTCGGCGTTTCGAGCGTCTCCTTGATCTTTTCCGGCCGATACGACTCGACTGCGAGCACGTCAAGCAGGCGGTTTGCCGAATAGACGACGTCTTCCGGCGTGATGAGAAGCTCCTGCTCGGCAAAATTCAGCAAACGTGCAATTTCGTGTTGGATGTCTACCATGATATTTGTCCCCTTCATGCAAAGAGAGATGACGGATGCAGCTCCCACCTACACATCCATGCGTTTAGTCCGCGTACCCGTTCGGATGTTTCTTATGCCACGTCCAAGCCGTGCCGATGATCTTTGCGACATCTGCGTAGTGCGGATTCCAGCCAAGCACCTTGCGCGCCTTCTCGCTCGATGCGATGAGCTGGGCGGGATCGCCCGCGCGGCGGCCGCCGTACTCGACTTTGATCGCCTTGCCCGTGACGTTCTTCGCCGTCTCGATCATTTCCCTGACGGAGAAGCCATGTCCGTTCCCGAGGTTGAATACATCGCTCTCACCGCCCTTGCGCAGGTAGTCGATCGCGAGAAGATGGGCGTCCGCGAGATCGATGACGTGGATGTAGTCGCGCAGGCACGTTCCGTCTGGCGTCGCGTAGTCCGTGCCGAAGACCGTGATGTGATCGCGTTTTCCGAGCGGCACCTGCAGGATGAGCGGGATGAGATGCGTCTCCGTCGTGTGCGCTTCGCCGATCGATCCGTCTTCGAGCGCGCCCGCCGCGTTGAAGTAGCGCAGGGAGACGTAGCGGATGCCGTTTGCGCGGCTCACCCACTTCATCATCTTCTCCATCGTGCGCTTCGTCTCGCCGTACGGATTCGTCGGGTTCGTCTCGTCATCCTCTAGGATGGGGATGCGCTTCGGCTCGCCGTATACGGCTGCCGTCGAAGAGAATACGATCGCTCCGACATGGTGGCGCACCATCGCTTCCAAGAGGACCTGCATGCCGTACACGTTGTTGTTGAAGTAGAGGAGTGGCTTCTCGACGCTCTCACCGACGAGCGAATTCGCCGCAAAGTGAACGACGGCCTCGATCCTGTTTTCCATAAAGACCTTGTCAAGCGCTTTCGGGTCGCGAATGTCGCCCTCGTAGAATTTCGCTGCCGGATTCAATGCCCCGCGATGCCCGGTCTGCAAGTTATCGATGATGACGACGTCCTCGCCCCTTTCGACAAGCTGGTGGACGGCATGGGAACCGATATAGCCCGCCCCGCCGCATACTAGGATTGCCATTTCTGCCTCTTCCTTTCTTTGTTGACTTTGTTAAGAAACCACGGCTCCGTGATCCTGCGACGGATCCGCCTCAACTGTTACGGACATGCGCGCCATGCGCAAATGCCTCGCTTTGCAAGCGGCCGTCAGCCGATGACGTGTGTGCCGTCCGCGATGCTCGCGACGTAGAAGCTCGGCGCGTAGCCGATCTTCCTCGTGTACGCCTCGCCGACATTCTTCTCGAATGCGGGAATCGCGTCATTCCTGACGATGCTGACCGTGCAGCCGCCGAAACCGCCGCCCGTCATGCGCGAGCCGATGACGCCCTCCTGCTCCCACGCGAGCTTTGCGAGCGTATCCAGCTCCTTGCCCGTAACCTCGTAGTCATCGCGCAGCGAGACGTGCGAGTCATTCATGAGCCTGCCAAACTTCTCGATGTCGTCTGCTTCAAGTGCGGCAACGGCTTCAAGCGTGCGCTGGTTCTCGTAGACGGCGTGACGGGCGCGCTTGCGTTCGACGGGGTCCTTGATCGCATCCGCAATCGCGTCAAACTCCGCATTGGTGAGCTCACCAAGTGCCTTGATCGGTTTTGCCTTCTGAAGTTCGGCAAGCGCGGCTTCGCTCTCTGAACGGCGTTCGTTGTACTGCGACGCCGTGAGCTTGTGCTTCTTGTTCGTATTCGTGATCACAATGCTCGCATCCTTGAGCGCGATCTTGCTGTAGCGATACTGGAGTGTATTGCAGTCGAGGAGGATCGCACAATCCTTCTTGCCCATGCCGACCGCGAACTGATCCATGATGCCGCAGTTCATGCCGACGAAATCATTCTCCGCCTTCTGCGCGAGCTTTACGAGCGCAACGCGGTCGATGCCGAAGCCGAACAGGTCATCGAGGATGACGCCCATCAGGACTTCGATCGATGCCGATGAGGAGAGTCCCGAGCCATTCGGGAGCGTACCGTAGAAGACGACGTCGACGCCGTGCTTCGCGGGAAATCCCGCCTTCTCCATCATGCGGACGACGCCGATCGGATAGTTCGCCCAATCGTATTCCTCTTTTGGCGCGAGTCCCGTCATGGGGAATTCGACGACGCCCTTTTCTGCGAGATTCATCGAGTAGGCACGCGATGTATTTCCCTTTGCCGGCGCTGCAATCGCATACGTGCCAAGCGTGATCGCGCATGGGAAAACGTGCCCGCCGTTGTAGTCCGTGTGCTCGCCGATGAGGTTGACGCGCCCCGGTGAAAAATACGCTTTCGTATCCGCCTTGCCGAACTTTTCCTCGAAAACCTTTCGCATCTTGTCCAAAATTTCCATGCGAGCTCCTCCTTATGCCGTGAAACCGCACCCTGCTATTTTTTAGGAATGTAGTAAACGTTTTCTTCCACATCCCTAGTTTATCGCATCTCACGCGAATATGCAAGCCCTTTGCATAGAAAAAGAACCCTTGCAAATCCGCACAGCATAAGCGTCCCATTCCCAAACATTCCCAAACATATCCTTCCTCCTTGTGGTCCATCTCAGAAAGGATTCTTGCGTCCTGCAGCAGAAAAGATGCCCTCCACAGGAAAACATGGAACGGCATCCCACCTTTCATGGATTGGGCTTCCCCTCTTTCGGCATGCCGCGCGCAATAAGGTAGAGCGGGCGTCGCTTCGTCTCCTCATAGGTACGGCCGAGATACTCGCCGATGAGGCCGAGCACCATGAGCTGCATGCCGCCGAAAAAGAGGATGCACGCCATGATCGTCGGCCAACCTGCGACGGTATCCGCCTCGACGAATGTCTCGTAAAGGACGTGCAGGAAGACGAGGAAGCTCAGCGCCACGCTCAAAAATCCCGCGTAAAGGCCGATGCGCAGCGGGAACGTCGAGCACGTGAGCACGCCGTCGATCGCAAGGCGCAGCATCTTGCGCGGCGAGAATTTCGAATGCCCGGCGTAGCGTGGCGGCGCTGCGAAGTGCACCTGTTTCTGCCGGAATCCCATTGAGCCGATGAGCCCACGGATAAAGCGCGCGTGCTCGCGATAGCGCCGGAAGGCGAGTACGACCTTACGATCCATGAGGCGGAAATCCGATCCGCCCGGCTGGACGGGGATCTCCGATATGGCATTGAGCCAACAATAGTACGCCGCCGACGTCTTTCGCTTGATCCACGAAGCATCCGCCGTCGCATCGCGTATCGTCTGGACGACCTCGTAGCCTTCTTTCCAGTAGCCGATGAGCGTCGGGATGAGGGAGGGCGGATGCTGCATGTCGCCGTCAAGCGTAATGACGGCATCGCCGTCCGCATGGTCGAGCCCGCACGTCAGCGCAAGCTGATGCCCAAAGTTGCACGAGAGAAAAATGGACTGGACGTGTGCATCCTCTCCCTCCAGCCGCATGAGGATCGATCGCGTCGTATCGGTCGACCCGTCGTCAACGAAAATGAGTTCCCAGTCGTAGGGCAGATGATCCATCTCGCAGCGTACGGCATCATAAAAATGCTCCAGATTTTCCGATTCATTGAAAACCGGCACTACGATGGAAAGACTCTGCTTTGCCATCAGTCCATGCTTCCTTTCTGCTTTGCCGCCGCATCGGGGATGACCATTTCGTATAGATCGAGATACTTTCGCTCCGTCAGGCGGCGAAATTTGGCATTCGGCAGCTCTCGCTGCATGCGTTCCGCCTGCCGCGGAATACAAGTGACGTATATCGGCTCACCGACGGGGAGGTCTTCGATCGCCATGAACGGCATGACGTTCTTCGCGTCCCAGCTGATGCCTGCTGGCTTTTCATGCGCGATCTCCGACCGCCACACGATCCATGGAATTCGTTCGTGGCTGTAGTAAACGGTCGATGCGCTGTAATCGCCGTAGCTCACGACGAGGTGCCGCCCCGTATTCACCGATTCGATTTTCTCCGCTACGGCGCGCCCCGAATGGGACTGGATGAGCGGCACGGCGACGGCGAAATTCAGCACGAGGTAAAAGATGCCCATGCCTGCCGCAAGGCGGCGCACAAACCGCTCGCGGCCACGCAGCAGGCGGCCTGCAAGAATCGCGAGCGGCAAAAAGGCAGGCTGCGTGTACGTGACGTACTTCGTCGCCATGAGCTGGAAGAGGACATTGACAAGCCCCGCCCAAAGCACGAGAAAAATCACGTGCTCGCTCCACTTCCTATGCCGGATCTCCTGCCACTTTGCCTTCACGCGCGCGATCATGACGAATGACCACGGGAAGAAGCCGAGCAGGAAAATGAGCGTATAGTAGTACCAAACGTCATCGCGCGGGTGCTCCGACACCGTCGCGCGCAGGAAGTTATGCACGCCGAAGAAATTCGTGATGAAGTCCATGCCGTGCATCGCGTACATGCGGTAGTACCAATAGCCTCCGACCGCCGCGAAAATCACGATCCCAGGCACCCACATCATGTGCATCAGCTCCCTCGTACGGCGGCGCACGAGGAGGAAGACGAGGAGAATGAGCCCTGGCATCAGGATGCCGACGGGTCCTTTCGTGAGCACCGCAAGCCCCGCAAAGAAAAACGAGGCGAGATAGAGCCTTCGGTTGCCGCTTCGATACGCGAGGTAGAAGGAAATCAGAACCGCATTGAAGAAAAACACGAACGCCATGTCCGTGATGATCGCGCGCGACAGGTAGAAAAAGCTCGTCGTCGTCGCGAAGACGAGCGCGGAGCAGACCGCCGTGCGTTCATCGTAAAGCTTTTTGGCAAAGCAATAGACGGCACCGACGTTGAGCGCCGAAAAGACGACGGGAAAGAACCGCGCCGCAAAATCATTCACGCCGAACAGGGAAAACGCGGCGATGAGCTCCCAGTAAAAAAAGATCGGCTTGTCATACCAGAAATTCCCGTAAATGCGCGGCGATATAAAGTCCCCCGCCTCCAACATCTCACGAGCCGTCAGCGCATAATTCGATTCGACCGGATCGGTGACAGGCATCCATGCATTCCCAGCAAGCACGAGCATCATGCCGGCGATAAGCGCCCACAATACAGTTCGGTTCATGCTCCTTCTTCCTCTTTCCCATTCGTATCAGAACATCCTCTCTATCTTACGCGATTCCCGTAGAAAAAGCAACCGCTTGGCCCCTCCTGCGGACGCACGGCATCTGACGCTTTCCTTTCGCGCGCCAATCGCCTGCAAAAAAAGACAAGTTCCCTTCCCATAGACCTGCCGTCCATGGAAAGGGAACTCGCTTTCACCCTATATGCGCGATATGCGGCTTCATCTGCGGAATTTTGACACGTCCTTTTGCAGCTTCCAGGCAAGATCTGCGAACGTGTGGTTCGCGGCGGCAATCGCTTCGATGGAAACCGCCTGCTCTTCCGAAATCGCCGAGACGTCCGTCGCCTTTTCCTGCACGACATGGGAGACCTTGTCGATCTGCGCGACGGCATCCGAGTTGGATTTCCCGTCCTTCTTCAGCCTGTCGGCAATGCCGGAGAGCTTTTTCACCTGCTCATTGAGGGATTGGACGAGCGTTGCGATGCGTGCGAACTTTTCGTCCGCTTCCTGTACCTATCCGACGGTCTCCTTGCCTTCCACCTCCTGCCCCTTCGTGAGGCCGAAGGCATTTTGGATCTGCGTCGTATTCTGCGTGATGACGCCAGTGACCTGCTGCGCCGCCTGCAGGATGCTGAAAACGGCATTGGATAGCGCTCGCTCATCTATGCCTCATGCCGGCTCATTTTTCTTGGAAGGTTGCCGCGCCCTTTTGGAAGGCCGCAAGGGCACTGCCGCGCAGAACCGGGTTATCGATGAGCTTTATCGCATAGCGGCCGCCCTTCTCGCCGCGGAAAAAGAGCACTGCCATCTGCGTGTCGGCCTTCCCCGTTTCGTCGGGCACGCCGTCGCCATTCGTGTCGATCTCGACTTCTTTTGCGGTCACCGCGTAGATTGCCTTGTTCGTCTTGGATAGGTTGACGAGCATGATGCCCTCGTAACCGTTGCTGCCCATGATCCCTTTCAGAAGCTCTTTTGCTGCCTTTTCGTCGAGCGTATTGAGATCGGGAACCTTCGCATCGTCAAACGCATCCTCGGTGATGATCCAAGCGTATTTGATGTTGTACGCATCGTTTTCAAAGACGAGGACATCGCCCTTCTCGCCCTCGTAAAGCGCGCTCGCGGGAATGACGCCGACCGGTTTCTGCGGGCACTGGATCGTAAAACCGTATTCCTTGCTCGTATACGTGTAGGGAAGCGCGACGTCTGCCTGCGTGCTCTGCCGCATCGCCTTTTCGGTCGAAGGCTCTTCCGCCGATGCCTTTGCAGCGTGCCCTTTCTTCGAGGCTTCTGCAGCAGGCTCTTTCGCCGATGTCTTTGCGGCAGGTTCTTTCTTCGAGGCTTCTGCAGCAGGCTCTTCCGCCGATGCCTTTGCAGCAGGTTCTTTCATCGAGGCTTCTGCAGCAGGCGCCTGCTCCGTCGTTTTGACCGAGGCTTCTCCCGCCCCTTCTGCGTAAATGTAGGCGGGATTCGCCAAAAGGGCAGCCGAAAGTGCCGCCGTGGCAACATAAGAAAATGCTTTCATAGGGTAGAGACTTCCTTTCTAAAAATAGATCGAATTTTAATATTTTTCTAAATACT
>ERZ772945.800-NODE-800-length-24097-cov-11.069337_pt1 | contig 24097 bp, 18 predicted proteins | sample MGYA00511681_ERZ772945 | MGnify/ENA primary metagenome ERZ772945 (study PRJEB29015, sample SAMEA2737943) | human oral metagenome | biome: human oral; feature: human-associated habitat; material: dental | place: China | collected 2143 ...
CGGTGCCGACCTTCCCCACGTAGAAGCGGTGAATGCCGAGGACTCCGAAGAACCAGGCGAAAAGCGCCGCCGCGATCCTGCTCTTCGGGCTTACGGCGCCCCAGTACGGCGGCCAGTTGTAGTACTGGCCGCCGTAGGCGGGTTGGCCGCCTTGCCAAGGCTGATCGGGATACGGCGGCATTCCCGGTGGGGGAGCGCTCTGCTGATTCCATCCGGGATAGGAATAGCCGGGGCCGGTGGGCTGTCGGCTGTAGAAGCCGTCGCCTCTCCGGTCGAAGGCGTTGCCGTAATTGGACATATGTCACGATCCTCCACGTGCGGACAGAGGCGACTGGTCTCGACAGACCGTTCAGCACTCCGCATCGGCTGCGCTGTCAAAGGAAATCGTAGCCTCAGCGCTCCCTCGGGGTCATCCCCTATGACCGGGTGCTCCCCCTCTCCCGCCTTCGTCCCGCTGTTGCGGAAGGGCGGCGGATCCGGCTGTGCGGCTGCGGAATCGCGACACCCGACGCGGTGTCGTAGACTTATCCGGTATGCGCGCATCTTGCGTGCGCTGTCACATGCCGGGCTGTTCCTCTCACGAGTGCACCGGTGCCGGAACGAACACGGGCGGACTGTCCGCCCCCTGATAGCTAAGCGAGAAACCCCAGTGAAGAGCTCCGTCGAGACCCTCGAGCCCACCAAGGTCAAGCTGACCGTTGAGGTGCCGTTCGAGGAGTTCAAGCCCGCGATCGACAATGCCGCCAAAGACATCGGCAAGCAGGTCAACATTCCGGGATTCCGCCGCGGTCACATCCCGGCCCGCGTCATCGAAGCTCGATTCGGCCGCGGCGCCATCGTCGAGGAGGCGCTCAACGGCAACCTGGACGGCTACTACGCTCAGGCCGTCAGCGCGAACGAGTTGCACCCCATGTCCCGGCCAGCGGTAGAGGTCACACAGGTTCCCTCTGAGAAGGACGACACCTCCGACCTCGTCTTCGTCGTGACAGTCGACGTCCGCCCCGAGATCGCCATACCGGATCCCTCGACGATCTCGGTCACGGTCGACCGGTTCGATGTCTCCGACGAGGACGTCGACGCCCGGCTCACCGCCTTGCGCGAACGCTTCGGCTCGCTCAAGGAGGTCGAGCGCGCCGCCCAGGACGGCGACTACGCGACGATCGACCTCACCGCGAGAATCGACGGCGAGGAAGTCGACGCGGTGTCTGGCATCTCCTATCGCATCGGCTCGGGAACCATGCTTGAGGGTCTCGACGACGCCCTGACCGGCCAGAAGGCGGGGGAGACGGTCACCTTCTCCACGACTCTCGCGGGCGGGGACCACGCCGGCGAGGCGGCCGACGTCACCGTCACGGTCGGGAACGTCAAGGAGTCCGAGCTCCCCGAGGCCGACGACGACTTCGCCCAGCTCGCCTCCGAGTTCGACACGGTCGACGAGCTGCGTGCGGATCTGCGCGGGCAGTTGGCCAAGGACAAGGCGAGCGCCCAGGTGTACGCCGCACGCGATCTGCTTCTCCAGGAGCTTCGCGAGGCAGTCGACTTCCCGCTCCCCGAGACCGCCGTGGAGGAGGAGGTCGCCCGGCACCTCGAACAGGAGGGCAAGGAGGCGGACGACCCGCACGCCGCCGAGGCCCGCGAGGAGACCGAGCGGCTCATGCGCGACCAGCTTCTCCTGGACGTCCTCTCGGAACGCTTCAACGTCAACGTGGAGCAGAACGAGCTCTTCAATTTCCTCGTCGAGCAGGCGAAGGCCTACGGGATGGAGCCCAACCAGTTCATCCAGGCGGCGGCTCAGGCGAACCAGTTCGGGGCCTTCGCGGCCGAACTGGCCAGGGGCAAGGCTCTCCTGTCCTATCTGCGACTGGTCGAAACCGTGGATTCGGACGGCAATCCCGTCGACGTCGCCGAGGTGATCGGCAAGGCTCCCGAAGGAGAGGCGGTTCCGGACTTCTCCGCTCACGCCGATGCCGGCCTCGAACTCGAGACGTCCACGTGGACGTCTCCCGTCGGCGGCGAAGCCGGCCCCTTCGACCCTGCTTCTGCGAAGGTCGACGACGTCCTGGCCTACGTCGCGAATGTGAGCGAGGAGGAGAAGGCCCGGGTGATCGACGCCGAGAAGAAGGGCAAGAACCGCAAGACCCTTCTCGAGAGGCTCGAAGGCTAGAGACCCGCAGCTCGGAGGGGTTGAGGCAGGCGCCGCGGGCTCGGCTCGCCGGGTGTGGCTCGGCTTCTGCAGCGCCCGGCGACCATGCGCCGTCAGCGAAAAGACGGGCTGGAGCGGCGTTCGCGAGGACGGGGCGCGTTAAGGTCTAGTGAACGTCAACGGAGCCCGCGACGCAGCGCGAGGTGCTCCGTCTAGCAATGACCGGGCCAGGCCCGGATGGGAAGGACAGAGCGTGAGCACAACGCCCACAACGCAAGGCGAGGCCCAGCAAGGCCCTGGGCTGGGAGACGCGGTCTACAACCGCCTCCTGAAGGAGCGCATCATCTGGCTCGGCGACGAGGTGCGCGATGAGAACGCGAATGTCATCTGCGCTCAGCTGCTGCTGCTGGCCGCCGAGGATCCTGAGAAGGACATCTACCTGTACATCAACTCGCCCGGCGGCTCGGTCACGGCGGGCATGGCGATCTACGACACGATGCAGTTCATCCAGCCCGACGTCGTGACCGTCGGCATGGGGATGGCCGCCTCCATGGGGCAGTTCCTCTTGACGTCGGGAGCGAAGGGGAAGCGCTACGTCACCCCCCACACCAGGGTTCTGCTGCATCAGCCGCTCGGCGGCGCGGGAGGCACGGCCACCGAGATCCGCATCAACGCCGACCTGATCCTGCAGATGAAGCAGGAGCTGGCGGAGATCACCGCGGCCAATACGGGCAAGTCGCCCGAGCAGATCATCGCCGATTCCGACCGCGACCACTGGTTCACGGCTCGCGAGGCCCTCGAGTACGGCTTCGTCGACCACATCGTCGCCAGCGCCCAGGCCATCGGCGGGACTACGGAGGAATGAAGATGAGCACCAATATCAACGCCGGTGCGGCTGCGGCCGCGAACCAGTTCGGCGGCGGCGCCAGGCCGATGCCCTCGGCGCGGTACATCCTCCCCAACTTCGAGGAGCGCACCCCCTACGGGTACAAGCGGCAGGATCCCTACGCCAAGCTCTTCGAGGACCGCATCATCTTCCTCGGTGTGCAGGTGGACGACGCCTCGGCCGACGACGTCATGGCCCAGCTCCTCGTCCTCGAGTCCCAGGACCCGGATTCGCCCATCACCATGTACATCAACTCCCCGGGCGGCTCCTTCACCGCATTGACGGCGATCTACGACACAATGCAGTACATCAAGCCGCAGATCCAGACCGTGTGCCTCGGCCAGGCCGCTTCCGCCGCAGCCGTGCTCCTGGCCGCGGGCTCGGCGGGACGCCGTCTCGCCCTACCCAATGCGCGCGTCCTCATCCACGAGCCCGCCATGGAGGGGATGCACGGCCAGGCGTCGGACATCGCGATCGTCGCGGACGAACTCGAGCGCATGAACGACTGGCTGTGCACCACGCTGGCTTTGCACACCGGAAAGTCTGCAGACGAGATCAAGAACGACATCCAACGTGACAAGATTCTCACAGCGGAGGCCGCCAAGGAATACGGCCTCGTCGACCAGGTTCTGAGTTCGCGCAAGTCGACGTCTCCCGCCTGAGTTCGGCGATTGAGGGCTTCCAAGCCCCGGTTTCATGCGGAAAACGGCGGTTGTGCGCCGTCGGGGCGAGGGGCCCGACGGCGCACGACTCCGGGGAATCCGGCGCCGTCGGGGGAAACATACCCGGTTGAGTTCATAGGCTGGATCAGCGTGGAAAGATGACGACGTCTCATATAAGTGGCATGATGACGTTGTTCCAGTGGCGGGGAAAATCACCACGACGTGAGGAGAATCGATGGCGCGCACGGCGGATGCCGCGGACACGCTGAAATGCTCGTTCTGCCAGAAGAGCCAGCGGCAGGTCAGAAAGCTCATCACCGGCTCGGGCGTATACATCTGCAATGAATGCGTCGACCTGTGCAACGACATCATCGCGGAGGAGCTGGCTCAGGACGAATCGGATTTCTCTCTCGACGCCCTGCCCAAACCCCGCGAAATATACGATTTCCTCAACGAATACGTGGTGGGTCAGGACGCGGCGAAGCGAACCCTCGCGGTGGCGGTGTATAACCATTACAAGCGCGTCCGCGCTCAGGCCGGGCCCAAGCGCAAAGACGCCGAGGAAGTGGAGATCGGCAAGGCGAACATCCTCCTGCTGGGCCCCACCGGAACGGGTAAGACGTATCTGGCGCAGTCGTTGGCGCGGATGCTTGACGTCCCCTTCGCGATCGCCGACGCCACGGCCTTGACCGAGGCGGGATACGTGGGCGAGGACGTCGAGAACATCCTCCTCAAGCTCATCCAGGCCGCCGACGACGACATCAAGCGTGCGGAGATCGGGATCATCTACATCGACGAAATCGATAAGATCTCACGCAAGTCTGAGAATCCATCGATCACCCGGGACGTCTCCGGCGAAGGCGTTCAGCAGGCCCTCCTGAAGATCATCGAGGGGACCGTCGCCTCCGTCCCGCCCCAGGGAGGCCGGAAGCATCCTCAGCAGGAATACCTCCAGCTGGACACGAAGAACGTCCTGTTCATCTGCGCAGGCGCATTCGCGGGGATGGAGGAGATCGTCTCCTCCCGAGCCGGCCGGCGCGGCATCGGCTTCGGATCCCAGTTGCACGACGCCGATCGCGGAAGCGACATCCTGGCCGAGGTCACCCCCGACGACCTTCATAAATTCGGGCTCATACCCGAACTCGTCGGCCGCCTGCCCGTCGTCGCGGCCACTGAGGATCTCACCGAGGACGACCTCGTGCGGATCCTCACCGAGCCCAAGAGCGCCCTCGTCCGCCAGTATCAGCGGATGTTCGACCTCGACGGCGTCAGGCTGCAGATCGAAGACGAGGCGTTGCGCGAGATAGCGCGCGAAGCCCTGTCGCGCGGAACCGGGGCTCGCGGCCTGCGATCGATCATGGAAAGCCTCCTTCAAGAGGCGATGTTCGACGTCCCCTCTCGCGAGGACGTCGAGAGTATCGTGTTCGATACGGCGACCGTCACCGGAAAGGCGGCGCCGAAGCTCGTACTGAAGAAGGCGAGCGGCAAGAGCGCATAACGCAGCCGCGTCGCGGTGAGCCGTCGCGATCCGGGCTGTCGGTGACGATGGGAGAGCTATGGACGAAGACGCCCAGGCCGAGTTGGCGGCATACCGCCGTACGATCGACAATTTAGACGCCGCGGTCATCCACATGCTGGCCGAACGCTTCCGATGCACGAAACAGGTCGGCGAATTGAAATCCCGGCACGGCATGCCTCCCGCGGACCCGGTGCGCGAGGCCGAGCAGCTCGAACGCATGCGCGCTCTGGCGGTGGAGGCCGGGCTGGACCCCGCTTTCGCTGAGAAGCTCTTGCGTTTCATCCTCGCCGAGGTCATCCGGCACCACGAGGAGATCTCCGCAGAATCGGGTTAGAGGCGATCACAGCCGTGCTCTGCGGCGCCCGCCGAGCACGGGCGAGCGACGCCCGTTCGTCGACCGCACGGCGAGCGGCTGGCGGCCCGCAGGCCGAGTCAGGATACAAGGCAGCGGCTACCCGCACAAGGGGTCGGAAGACCGGCGATTCGCCGGCGGCGGGCCGCATCGCTTCGTTGTAGCCTGCCGGTGTGCCGGGGAGGCGTGCACGCATATCAGTCTCACGGCCTTCCCGCGGATTCGGCAAATATCGGAAATAGTGAGGTGCGATGAGTAGACAACAGCGCGGCAGGACGAGCTTGGCCTTCAAGCTGTGCAGCGCCGCCGCAGTGAGCGGCCTGTGCATAGCCGGTGCGGTACCCGGCTTCGCCGCGGCTGCGGACGGAAAGCACGGTTCGTCAGCAGTCCGAGCAGATGACGCGAAGGCGGCCAAGCCGGCCGTCCCCGACGCGACCGGCCCGGGCGCGTCCCATGCCGGCACCGGGTCGAACGAGGCAGGGTCGCTGAAGAAACAGTCCATCCTGTTCTTCGCGTACAAGTACCCGTCTGCGTCCAGTGGCGCCGGCTACTGGGACGCTCTGGTGAAACTGGGCGGCAAAGCGATCCCCTATGTTGTATTCAATCCGTCCAGTGGCGCCGGGAAGTCGGCCAATCCGGACTACGTCCGGCAGATCTCGAAGAATTCAGCTGCTGGTATCAAGAACATCGGCTACATCCGGACAAACTATCAAAAGCGGTCTATCACCGACGTTGAGGCCGAGATAGAGTCTTACTACAAGTTCTACGGCGAAAAGAACGTGAGTGGATTCTTCTTCGACGAAATAGCCACTAAAACACAAGAGGACAGCGAATACCTTCACATTCTTTACAGTTATGTGAAAAAATACCACCCAGAAAAATTAGTGGTAGCAAATCCTGGATCTCCGATAGTCAATGAGAATATCACTCGACATGCTGATATATTCGTTACTGCGGAAAATTCAGCCTCTGACTATATTCACAAGTATCCGAAGCATCCTTCGAAATTCGAAAATGATTCGAATAATTCGAAACATATTATGCACGCAGTATACGGCGCTTCCACTAAACAATACAACGAGATCATTAAGCTCTCGCGTCAGCGCAATGCCGGATGGCTGTTCGTGACGACCGATGTGCAGGACAACCCCTACGATGAGTTGCCCCAGAACTTGACGGAACTGTCCCGGTCGATCAACGAACTCGGCATGCCGGACGATCCGCGCGGCAAGGCAGACCCCTGGATCCCGAAACAGCGGGAAGACCCCACGCCGGTGCCGTGACAATCGCCGGCTTCCGCGCCGCCGCCGGCCAACGCCGGTCGCTCGCTCTGAAGGGTCGGGGGAGAGCCTCGGAAAGGACATCGCCTTCCGAAGCTCTCCCCCGATCTGTCGCTTCGAGTGGGGCGGTGCTTTCACCAGGCTGTCGCCGCGGCTAATCGGTCGCGTAGATCTTCTCGATGTCGTCCGCGAAGTCCCGGAGGACGGCGGCCCGTTTGAGTTTCATGGACGGAGTCATGTACCCGTTGGCCACGGTGAAATCGATGGGAAGGATCCTGAACTTGCGGATCGACTCGGCTCGCGAGACCGCTTCGTTGGCACGCTTGATCGCCCGGTCGATCGCGGCGAGGACCTGTGGGTTCTCGGCGGCTTCCTTCGCGCTCATCTCGGGCAGGCCGTGGTTGCGCAGCCATCCGGGGAGCATCTCGGAGTCGAGGGTGGCGAGGGCGCCGATGAAGGGCTTCTGGTCGCCGACTACGACCACTTGGGAGACGAGGGGATGCCCGCGCAGCCTGTCTTCCAGGATCGCCGGGGCCACGTTCTTCCCGCCGGCCGTCACGATCAGCTCTTTCTTACGGCCGGTGATGTAGACGAAGCCGTCGTCGTCGATCCTTCCCAGATCCCCGGTGTGGAACCATCCGTCCTCTGTGAAGGCTTCGGCGGTGGCCTCAGGATTGTTGTTGTACTCGCGGAAGACGTGGTCGCCCTTGCACAGGATCTCGCCGTCCTCGCCGATGGAGACGTAACATCCGGGATAGGCTGGGCCCACGGAACCTATACGAATGAAATCGGGGGTGTTGACCGTCGTGGGAGCCGAGGTCTCCGTCAGGCCGTAGCCTTCGTGGACGGTGATGCCGATCCCTCGGAAGAAATGGCCCAGACGCTCGCCCAACGGCGCCCCGCCCGAGATGGAGTTCGCGAGGTCGCCGCCCAGCAGATTCCGGATCGTCGAGTAGACCAGCCGGTCGCCGGCCCTGTGCTGGGCCCTCAGCTGGAGGGAGGGGCCTTCGGGAGTGTCGAGCGCCCGCGAGTACTTGATGGCGACCTTGGCGTAGTGGCGGAAGAGCTTGAGCTTCAGGCCGCGTCCCGCCTTCGCGTCGGCCGCGTTGTAGATCTTCTCGAAGATGCGCGGCACGGCGAGGATGTAGGTCGGTTTGAAGCTTTGGATGTCGGTGACGAGGTTCTTTGCGTCCGGGGCGAAGCCTGTGACGTTTCCCGAGTACATCGACATGATGCAGATGAACCGGGCGAAGACGTGGGCCATCGGCAGGGCGAGGAGGCTGCGCTGGTACCCGCCGATGATGTGCGAGAGGCCGTCGTCGAGCGGGCCGTTGATCGCCACGTGGAGCAGATTGCGATGGGACAGGCGAGCGCCTTTGGGGAGCCCCGTCGTCCCCGACGTGTAGATGATGGTCGCCAGGTCGTCGGCGGTCGTGGCGTCGATGCGCCGGTCGATCTCCTCATCGGACTCGGGCTGCCCGAGTGCGGAGATCTTGTCGACCGCGTCTTCCTCGATCACGTGAATCGTCTCGAAATGCTCGACGTCGTTGAGGATGGGGGCGAGCACGTCATGAAGTTGCCGGGTTTCGGCGATGGCGATGCGGCAGTGCGCGTCGTCGATGATCCAACGGGCCTGCTGTGTCGAATCGGTCTCGTAGATGGGGATGAGCTGTGCTCCGACTGCCCAGACGGCCTGGTCGAAGAGGGCGAACTCATAGCGCGAATGGCTCATGATGGCGATGTGATCGTTCGGCTGGACGCCCATGGCGATCAAGCCGCGGGCCAGCTCGCGGACCTCCGCGTAGAACTGGCGCCATGTCACAGGCACCCACGTGTTGATCGAGGACTTGCGTTCGAATACGACCTTCTCGGCGCGGTCGATGGCGTGATTTCGCATCACCCAGGGGATGCTCATCGAATCCGTGACCTTGATCTTGCCGGGACAGTGGGAGGCCCGGCGTCCGTCTTTCTCGATGATGTTGCTCATGAAGTCCTCTCTGATCTGAACGATCTAGAGCTACGATAGCGTAACCCTGCACACCCCGCACTCTGCCCGCGGGAGGAATTCCGCGGAATCCCAAGGGTATGGTGAAGCTCTCAACGGCGGGCGCGTGGACGGGGCGACATCATGAGGATGATGCGGAAGCGGTAGAATCTCGCCGATGTGCGTGTGTGGACGGGGCAGCGTTCAGGATACTGTGATGCGGGTGGGGCATCGCCGTGCCGGTAGCCTGTACATAATGATATGGTAATTCAATAATTACTATTCACTACTTAATGAGATGACTTTCCTTAAAATGAGACTAAATATGATATAGAATACCACTGGTATCAAGGCGCCCAACCAAGTAAACGTAAGAAAATGAAAAATATATAAAAGTATGAAAAAAGATAAAATTGATTGTATTACAGTAGATACATATTTATTAATATAAATATTTGATAGAATGTGCGTTGTAAAATCATCAAATGACAATACAAATAAATAATAAATTATAAACCATGTTGTATATTCGAATACTGACCTTTTAATTATGCCGCCGAGTATATTCGTGTTCGCTGTGAGAGCAAGACCGAGTCCCGCAGGGAAGAGCGGCAAGAGAAGAGTAAACGGGAGAAGCATGAAAGCGCCGGTAAGGCCGAGAATTCTCCCGGCCTTACCGAACGTTGAATTGAAATAATTTCTCATCATCCGAAAAGCATAACAATCCGACGAGCAGCATCGTATGCTATATCCTGTGGAATCCCTATATAGGGTTTTCCATGGAAAGCCGTTAGCTCCACATTTTGCGATAGGAGAATGGCAATGAGAAACGCGGGAAAGCTTCACCCAGCTTCGAAAAGTGCCTCCTGTGGGCGATCCTTCTGATGGCCCTCAGCGTGACGACGTACGCCATCGGACCGGACGTCTTCCTCAAAGCGAACGAGGGGAATCACAGGGCTGACGGCGAGATCATCGGATCCGTCCTGTCGATCGTGCGCGTCTACGGGGCTGTCGGGTGTGTCGGCGGCCGCCGACCCCGCAGAATCGAGGGCTGGAGAAGTGTGGGGTCGCGGGATGTTTGCGGCCCCACACTGCATATGCTCGCCCTCTACTTTTTCGACCTGGGTTTCTTCGGCTCGGGTGGGTCGAGCTCGTAGGAGGCCACGATCACCGGCCCGTCGTGCTTGGCAGCGGTGAGCGAGAGATCCCCGCGGACGTGCGCGGCTCGCACCAGATCGGCGTGGACGGCGTCGATCTTAGAGCGGTCCGCCTCGGCGACGTTGAGCGAAACGGAAGCGTAGGTGGTGCGCTGGGAGACCTTGTTCTCCGACTTCACCTTCCGCAGAGCGGTCAGCGCCTCGCCGGCGACCCGCAGGATGTCTGCATCCGCCTCGGCAGCTGTGGCGCGCAAAGGCTCCGAACTGGGCCAGGCGGCGCGGTGGACGCTGCCGGTGCGGTACCAGCTCCACACCTCCTCGGTGACGAAGGGCAGGAAGGGGGCCAGCAGGCGCACGAAGGTGTCCACCGCGATCGCCAGCGTGGTGCGGGCGCTGCGCACCGCCGCGGCGTCATGGGTCCCGTCGAAGTCGTTGGCGCGGTCCTTGACCAGCTCGATGTAGTCGTCGCAGAACGTCCAGAACAGCGACTCCGCGACCTCCAGCGCGCGCGCGTGCTCGAAGCCCCCCAGGGCGGTCGTCGCGGTCTCGACGACGTCGGCCAGGGCGGCCAGCACCGCGCGGTCGATGGGCTCGGTGACGGCGCCCGCCTCCAGGCTCGGCGGCGGCGCGGCGGCCAGAGCCGCCTCATCGGCGTCGAAGGGGAGTCCCATGGACAGGGCGAACTTGGAGGCGTTGAGGACCTTGATGGCCAGGCGGCGCCCGACCTTGATCTGCGCCTCGTCGAAGGTGGCGTCCAGGCCCAGGCGGGCCGAGACCGCCCAGTAGCGCACGGCGTCGGAGCCGTACTTCTCCAGCAGGTCCATGGGGGTGACGACGTTCCCCTTGGACTTGGACATCTTCTTGTGGTCCGGGTCCAGGATCCACCCGGAGATACCCGCGTGCGCCCACGGCAGCGCGCCGAACTCCAGGTCGGCGCGCACCACGGTGGAGAACAGCCAGGTGCGGATGATGTCCTGGCCCTGGGGGCGCAGGTCCATGGGGTAGGTGCGGGCGAACAGGTCGTCGTCGGTCAGCCACCCGCAGGCCAGCTCGGGGGACAGGGAGGATGTGGCCCAGGTGTCCATAATGTCCAGCTCGCCCACGAACCCGCCGGGTGCGCCGCGCTGGGCCTCCGTGTAGCCGGCGGGCACGTCCGAGGAGGGGTCAACCGGCAGGGCGGATTCGTCCGGGGTGATGATCGCGTCGTAGTCGACCTCGCCGTCGGCGTCGACCCTGTACCACAGCGGGAAGGGCACGCCGAAGAAGCGCTGGCGGGAGATGAGCCAGTCGTTGTTCAGACCCTTCACCCAGTTCTCGTAGCGCACCCGCATGAAGTCGGGGTGGAAGACCAGCTCGCGGCCCCGCTGAAGCAGCTCGGCGCGCAGGTCCTCGCCGCTGGCCGGGTTGGTCCACGCCCTGCCGCCGTTGCGGATGTACCACTGGCGGGAGGTGACGATCTCCAGGGGCTTGTCGCCCTTCTCGAAGAAGCTGGTCTGGCGCACCGTCCTGACGGGCTCGCCGCGCATCTCGCCGGTGGCGGCCAGCTCGTTGACGACCGCCTCGCGGGCGGAGTAGGTGGTCTTTCCGGCCATGGCCTCGTAGACCTCGCGGCCGTGGGCGTCGGTGATCCACGCGGGGGTCTCGGTCTCCAGGCGTCCGTCCTTGCGCAGCACCGCGCGCAGCGGCAGATCGAGGTCGCGCCACCAGGCGATGTCCGTGGTGTCGCCGAAGGTGCAGCACATGGCGATGCCCGCGCCCTTGTCCTTCTCAGCGGCCGGGTGGGCCAGGACGGGCACCTCGACGCCGTAGACGGGGGAGGCCACCGTCTTGCCGAAGAGCGGCTTGTAGCGCTCGTCGTCCGGGTGGGCGATCAGCGCCACGCACGCGGCCAGCAGCTCGGGGCGGGTCGTCTCCACGCACACGTCGGCGCCGTCCTCCACGGGGGCGCCCGCCCGCGCGGCTTCGGCGGCGGCCGAGGCGTCCGTGAGGTGGAAGGCGATGCGGTGGTAGAAGCCCGGGTACTCGCGGGACTCCAACTCGGCCTGGGCGACTGCCGTCTGGAAGGTCACGTCCCACAGGCCCGGCGCCTCCGCCTGGTAAGCCTCGCCGCGCGCCAGGTTGCGCAAGAACGCCGCCTGGGCGACCTTGCGGGCGCGCCGCCCGATCGTCTGGTAGTTCTGCTTCCAGTCCACGCTGAGCCCCAGGTAGCGCCACAGGGCCTCGAACTGGGCCTCGTCCTCGACGGTGAGGCGCTCGCACAGCTCCACGAAGTTGCGGCGCGAGATGGGCTTCTGGTCGCGGGCCTTGATGGACTTGCCCTCGCCGCCCACGTGCGGCGGCTCGAAATCGGGGTCGTAGGGCAGCGTCGCGTCCACGCGGACCCCGAAGTAGTTCTGCACGCGCCTCTCGGTGGGCAGCCCGTTGTCGTCCCACCCCATCGGGTAGAACACCGCCCTGCCCCTCATGCGCTGGAAGCGGGCGACGACATCGGTGTGCGTGTAGGAGAAGACGTGGCCGATGTGCAGTGAGCCGGACACCGTGGGGGGCGGGGTGTCGATCGAGTAGACCTGTTCGCGGGCGGCCGTGCGGTCGAAGGCGTAGGTCCCCTCAGCCTCCCAGGCCGAACCCCACTTGTGCTCCAGCCCCTCCGGCGCCGCGCGGTCGGGCACACGGGGGGCGCGGGCGGTGGCGGGCAGCTGACCGGGTCGATCTGCCATGTTCTGTTATCTCCATCCGAGTCGTGGACTAGTACCCGACAAGCGTACTTTCGGCGTCGCGCCCGGTCCACCGGCCCCGCCCGGGGGAGCGGGAGTCTTCGTCACAAACGCCCCCACTGCGGTCACAGGAGCGGCGCCGCCGCGCGCGGCACTAACGTGGAGGGAGCACGCACGAGGAAGGACCGCTATGAGCGACCTGTCACCCCTTGGGGCCCGAACCGTCGAACTGCTGGGCGAGCTGGTGCGCAACGCCTGCGTCAACGACCTCACACCCGTCTCGGGCCACGAGCACCGCAGCGCCGACACCCTGGAGGCGCTCTTCGAGGGCCTGCCCGTGCGGATGCGCCGCATCGAGCCCGCGCCCGGGCGCACCACCCTGGTCGTCACCCTGGACGGCTCCGATCCCGCCGCCGAGCCCCTCACCCTCATCGGGCACACCGACGTCGTCCCCGCTGACGACTCCCAATGGGCCCACGGGCCCTTCGCCGCCCGCATCGACTCCGACGGCGTCATGTGGGGGCGCGGCACCGTGGACATGCTGCACCTCACCGCCGCGATGGCCGTCGTCACCCAGGACGTGGCCCGGCGGGTCGCCGAGGGGGGAGCCCGCCCCGCGGGCACCCTCACCTTCGTGGCCGCCGCCGACGAGGAGGCCCGCGGGGGCCTGGGCGTGCCGTGGATCGGGGAAGCCGAGCCCCAGGCCGTCCCGTGGCGCAACTGCATCTCCGAGATGGGCGGCGGGCACATCCGGGGCGCCCGGGGGAGCGACTCCATCGCCGTCGTCGTCGGCGAGAAGGGCGCCGCCCAGCGCCGCCTCCACGTCGACGGGGACGCCGGCCACGGATCGGTGCCCCTGGGGCGCCACAGCGCCGTCGAGGTCCTGGCCCGCGTCGTCCAGCGCCTGGCCTGCGCCCGCTGGCCCGCCGGGGGAGGGGGAGAATGGGAGGGCTTCGTCTCCGCTTTCGAGTTCGACCCCGCCACCCGCGCCGCCCTGCTCGCAGCGGACTACGACGGCGACTACCACGAGTTCGGGGACCTGGCCGCCTACGCCCACGCCATCAGCCGCCTCACCGTCGCCCAGACCGCCGTCCGGGCGGGCGGGCCCATCAACGTCCTCCCATCATCGGCCCACATCGACCTCGACATCCGCACACTGCCCGGCCAGGACGACGACTTCGTCGACGCAGCCCTGCGGCGCGCCCTGGGGGAGGTGGGGGAGCACGTGCGCATCGAACGGCTCCTGGTGGAGGGGGCGACGGCCTCGCCCACCGGCACGCGCCTGTACCGCGCCATCGAGCGCGCCCTGCGGGCGCAGCACCCCGGCTCGCGGGTGGTGCCCGTCCTCTTCCCCGGGGGCTCCGACCTCAGGGTCGCCAGGCGCCTGGGCGGAGTGGGCTACGGGTTCGGGTCCTTCGGGCGGGACGTGGCCCTGGGGGACCTGTACTCGCGATTGCACGCGCACGACGAGCACATCCGCCTGTCCGACGTCGACCTCACCGTGCGGGCGCTGGCGGCCGTGGCCGCCGACTTCCTCGGCGCCCGCTGAGGGGCGCACACAAGGGCGGCGATTTACGAAACATGTTCCGCACACAACGGCGGGATCAAGCCCTTGTGTGCGCTGCCGTGTTGTCTAATCCGGGCCGTTGTGTGCGACATGGGGAGCCGCGGCCCGGCCCCGTCGACTGCGGTTCCCCCGCCCCGGCGCGGGCCGGGACGGGGGAAGGAGTCACAGGACCATCGCCGCGATCCAGCCTCCGGCCAGGAGCGGGATGTTGTAGTGGATGAACGTGGGGATCACCGTGTCGCGCATGTGGTCGTGCTGGCCGTCCACGTTGAGACCGGTCGTCGGTCCCAGCGTCGAGTCCGAGGCCGGCGAGCCCGCGTCGCCCAGCGCCCCCGCGGTGCCGATGATCGCCACCGTCGCAATGGGGGAGAAGCCCAGCGTCACGCACAGGGGCACGTAGATCGCCGAGATGATCGGCAGGGTCGAGAAGGACGACCCGATGCCCATCGTGATGACCAGGCCGACCAGTAGCATCACGAACGCCGCCAGCGCCTTCGACCCCGAGAACATGGCCGCCGTGCCGGTGACGAGGGGCTCGATCTGGCCGGACGCCTTCAGGACCGAGGCGTAGCCCTGTGCGGAGATCATGATGAGCCCGATCATCGCCATCATCTTCATGCCGGTGCTGAAGATGTCGTTCGCCTGCTGCCAGGGGACCACGCGCATCGACAGCATCACGCACAGGCCCACGATGGCGCCCATCAGCAGGGGATCGGCCTCGGACTCGATCAGCGTCAGCCACGTCTGGATGGCGAAGCACAGGACGAGGGCCGCCAGAGCCGCCCACACGCGCTTCATGTCGATGGGCTCGTCGGCCGGGCTCCCGAAGGAGTCACTGCGGTCCTCGTACTCGCGGCGCCCCCGGTAGGAGATGAGCAGCGCGATGAGGCAGCCCGCCAGCATCGAGGCCGCCGGGATCGCCATAGCGGCAGTCGGATTCACTCCGGACACGTCCAGGCCCGCCTCGATGATGTTCTTGTACAGGATGTCGTGCAAGAAGATCCGTCCGAATCCCACGGGCAGGAACATGTACGTCGTGACGATGCCGAAGGTGATCGCGCACGCCACGGCCCGGCGGTCGAGCCCCAGCCGGTTCATCACGCCGATGAGGGGCGGGATCAGCAGGGGGATGAACGCGATGTGGATGGGGATGAGGTTCTGGCTCATGATGCCCATGGCGATCACGCCGCACAGGATCCCCCATTTGGCGTTGCGGGCGATCCTGGCCTGGTTGGACTCGTCGGCGTTCTTCATCCGGACGATGATCCAATTGGCAAGCAGCCGCGGCAGGCCCGAGTGGGCGACGGCCATGGCGAACGCGCCCAGCAGCGCGTAGGAGAGGGCGATCTTCGCGCCCCCGGCGAGGCCCTCTTGGAAGGCCACCATCGTCGCCGACAAGCCCATGCCGGAGACCAGGCCGCCCACCAGTGAGGCGATGAACAATGAGATGACGACGTGCACGCGGGCGATCGAGAGGACCAGCATCACGAGCACGGAGATGACAACCGCGTTGAAGATCAACATGACTATTCCTGTGATGGGAGGGGAGCGCAACCGGACCGCTGGGGACTCCCATGGACAGGGAGGAGGTGCGGCGGTGCGCTGGGGTGGTGCCCGGCGGGCGCGCGGCCCGCGGGGGATGCCCGCTGGGAGCGGGGTCAGCCGAGATGGGAGTCGGCGTGGATGGATGCGTCGACAGCGCCTACCAGCGAAGCCGACAAACCACCTTCCTCGGCGGCGAGCAATCCTGCGATTGTCGTGCCGCCGGGCGAGCACACCTGGTCGATGAGTTGGGCGGGCACGCGCCCCTCCTCCGATGCTGCGAGCACCAGGGAGGCCGAACCCGCCATCGCCTGTGCGACGACCCGCACGGCGATGTCCTTGGGGAGGCCGTGCTTCACTCCAGCACGGGCCAGACTGTCGATGACCTGGAAAAGCCACGCGGGCGAGCAACTGGCCAAGGACTGGAAAACGGGGAACAGTTTCTCGTCGATGACGACGGTGCGGCCCACGGCGTCCATCAGTCGGCGCACCGCGGCGACCTGGTCGTCGCTGGCCCCCACGGAGCACAGGGCGCTCATGGACTGCCCGATCCGCGCCGCGACGTTGGGCATGACGCGCACCAGGGGCACGCATGCGCCGAAGTCCTCGAGGATCGCGTCCAGGGTCCGCCCCGCGGCCAGCGAGACGACGCACATCTCCGGGCGCTCGCGCACGATGTGGGCGATCTGCTCGATGACCCCGGGCTGGACGGCGGGCTTGACGCCCAGCACCAGGACGTCGACCTGGTGGGCCAGGGAGCCGTTGGAGCGGGCGGTCGTGGCGCCCACCTCGTCGGCCAGGGCTTTCGCGTCCTGGGGCGTGCGGTTCGAGAGGACGAAATCGGAGGCGTTGAATCCGGCCGCGGCCGCCCCCCGGACGATGGCGCTCACCATCGCCCCGGTGCCGACGAAACCGAACTTCATTGCCGCTCCCAAGAAATCGTCAAAGAATTGGAATACGCCTAGACTACCCCGTCGGGAGCCCATCACGTGGGAACTTGGCCACGTGGTGAGACGGGCGGCCCTGCTGAGCGGTCATACGAGGCCGGCGCCTGCTCCGGGCCCGCGGTTTACGAGGCCGGTGCCTCGTCCGGCTCCAAGGAGACGCGCAGCGCATCGACGAGGGCCGGGACCAGGACCGACCCCTGGCCCACCTTGTCGTCGGAGTCGAAGGGGCGCATGCGCAGCGCGCACCACGACTCCCCGCTGCGCAGGACGCCGACGGCCAGGCGCACCTCCGTGCGGGAGGGGTGGTTGGACACGAACTCGATCGCGGCCTCCGGATCCTCGGGCGCCTGGGCCTCCACCTCCGGGGGGACGACGACGCGCTCGACGGTCAGCGCGGCCCCCGCGACCTCGGGCGGCCACGCCAAGTGCCCCAGCACCGCCTCGAGGTCGTCGTCGGCCATGTCCTCCTGGACGACCGCAGACAGGTGGTCGTCGCTGCCGTCCCAGCCCGACCGCAGGTGGGCGGCCACCTCGTCGGGCAGCAGGGGGTCGCCCAGCAGCCGCGCCGTGGGGACCAGCGCGTACAGCGTGGGGGCCTGGTCCCAGCCCGCGCGGGCGGCGCCCTTCTCGATGTCGACCACTACGTTGGCCAGCGCGACCTCGGGGGCCGTCGGGGTCATGGATCCGTTCATGCACCCATCGTCTCACGGACAGCGTAACTCCCGCCGCCGTCCCGACTGCCCGGCACCGCTAGACTGGGCGGAGCTGCACGTCGACAGAGAGGACAACGCCGTGAGCTCCTTCCCCTTCGCCCAAGGCGGCCGGCCCCAGCGCCGCCCCTCCTCGCGGGGGTCCGCGCCCAGGGTCGGGCCCCTCGGGATCACCATCGCCGCCCTCGCCGCAATCGCGGGCATCGTCTACGCCTCCTCGATCGTGTGGACCGAGGTCCTGTGGTTCAACCAGATGCGCGCGACGCGGGTGCTCCTCACCCAGTGGGGCGCCCATATCGGGCTGTTCCTGGTGGGCTTCGGCGCGATGACGGCCGTTGTTTACCTGTCGATGGCCCACGCCTACAAGCACCGCGAGGCGTCGACGCGGGGGGAGGCCGCCGCGTCGCTGCGCGCCTACCAGAAGGCGCTCGCGCCGGTCCGCAAACTCGCGTTCTGGGGCGTCGCCCTGTTCTTCGGCTTCACCGCCGGGGCGCGCATGGCCGCTAACTGGCAGACCCTCCTGCAGTTCGTCAACGGCTCGTCCTTCGACCGCGTCGACCCCGAGTTCGGCCTCGACATCTCCTTCTTCGTCTTCACCCTGCCGGCCCTGAAGGTCCTGGTGTCCTTCCTGATGAGCGCCGCCGTGATCTGCCTGGTGGCCAGCCTGGTCGTCTCCTACCTGTACGGCACCGTCCGACTGGTCCCCCGCCCCCACGCCTCCAAGCCCGCCCGCCTGCAGACGGGCATGCTGGCCGCCGCCGTCTCCCTGCTGATCGGCGCGAACTACTGGCTGGGCCGCTACGAGCTGCTCACCAGCACGAACTCCAGCATGAACATCGACGGGGCCATGTACTCCGACATCAACGCGACGCTGCCCGCGCACTCGATCCTGGCGGTGATCTCCGTGCTGGTCGCCGTCCTCTTCGTGGTCGCCGCCTACCGCGGGACGTGGCGCCTGCCCGGGTCGGGCATCGCGGTGACCGTCGTGGCCGCCCTGGTCCTGGGGATGGCCTACCCCGCCCTCATCCAGCAGTTCCGGGTGCGCCCCAACCAGCGGACCCTGGAGGCCCCCTACATCCAGCGCAACATCGACGCGACTCTGGAGGCGTACGGCCTGGACGACGTGGACTACCAGACCAACTACGACGCGGCGACGACCGCCTCGGCGGGGCAGTTCGACAACGACGCCCTCACCGGCCAGGTGCGCCTGCTCGACCCGAAGGTCATCACCAAGACCGTCCAGCAGCTGCAGCAGTCCCGCCTGTACTACGGCTTCAACTCGGGGATGAAGGTCGACCGCTACAACGTGGGCGGCGAGCGCCGCGACACCGTGGTCTCCGTGCGCGAGCTCAACCTGGCGGGCCTGTCCGCCGAGCAGCAGACCTGGGTGAACCAGCACACCGTGTACACCCACGGGTACGGGGCGATCGCGGCCTACGGCAACCAGCTCACCAGCGACGGCCTGCCCTCCTACTGGGAGCAGTCCGTTCCCTCGGTCGGCGAGATGGGCGACTACGAGGAGCGCGTCTACTTCAGCCCCAACGCGCCCGACTACTCGATCGTCGGAGCGCCCGAGGGATCCGAGCCCCAGGAGCTCGACTACCCGGATGACACCGCGGTCGGCGGCCAGGTCTCCACGACCTTCACCGGCAACGGCGGGCCCTCGGTGGGCAACGTGTGGAACAAGCTCCTCTACGCCATCAAGTTCGGCTCCACCGACCTGTTCTTCTCCTCGCAGACCAACGAGGCGTCCCAGATCCTCTACGACCGCGACCCCCTCCAGCGGGTGGCCAAGGTCGCCCCCTATCTGACCCTCGAGCAGTCCGCCTACCCGGCGGTGGTCGACATGGACGACGACGCCTCGACCCCCAAGCGCCTCGTGTGGGTGGTCGACGCGTACACGACGACCAACCAGTACCCGTACTCGCAGCACGAGTCCCTGTCCGACGCGACGGTGGACTCCCAGGCCACGCAGGTCGGGCAGTACGTCCAGGCCAACAAGATCAACTACATGCGCAACTCCGTCAAGGCCGTCGTCGACGCCTACGACGGCTCCGTGCGGCTGTTCCGCTGGGACGACAAGGACCCGATCCTCAAGACCTGGGAGAAGATCTACCCGGGGTCGGTAGAGCCCATCGCCAGCGTCTCCGGCGACCTCATGAGCCACCTGCGCTACCCGGAGGACATGTTCAAGGTGCAGCGTAACCTGCTGGCCACCTACCACGTGACCGACGCGGCCGGCTTCTACGCGGGCGGCGACAGGTGGCGCCTGGCCGAGGAGACCTCCACGATCGGCGCCTCCCAGGCCCAGGCCGCCGCTTCGCAGGCGCCCGCCTCGACTTCGCTGCAGCCGCCGTACTACCTCACCATGCAGATGCCGGGCCAGGAGAGCGCTGAGTTCTCGCTCACCAGCGTGTTCGTGCCCGGAGGCGGCGGCGAGGGACGGCGCGAGGCGATGGCCGGCTTCCTGGCAGTCGATTCGGAGACCGGCTCCCAGCCGGGTGTGGTGCGCGAGGGCTACGGGAAACTGAGGCTGCTGGCGCTGCCGTCGTCGACCACTGTGCCAGGCCCCGGGCAGGTGCAGAACAAGTACGACTCCGACGAGAAGATCGCCACGCAGCTCAACCTGCTCAACCAGGCCGACTCGACGGTCATCAGGGGCAACCTGCTCACACTGCCCGTCGGCGGCGGCCTGCTCTACGTCCAGCCCGTGTACGTGCAGGGGACGGGGAGCGCCTCGTACCCGGTGCTCCGCTCGGTGCTCACCGCCTTCGGCGACAAGGTGGGCTTCGCCTCCACGTTGGAGGAGTCGCTCAAGCAGCTGATCTCCGACGACGGGTCCTCGACGAGGCCGTCGCCGGGCGGCGGGGGCGGCGGCGACGGATCGCAGTCCGGCGCCCAGTCCGGTTCCACGGCGCAACCCCGCACGCCCACGGTGGCCCAGGCGCTCGCCGACGCCTCCGCGGCGATGCGGGACGCCGAGTCGGCCATGAGCAGGGGCGATTGGAGCGCCTACGGCGAGGCCCAGAACCGTTTGAAGGACGCGCTGAACCGCGCCGAGGCCGCCCAGGCCGCCGCGGGCGCGCCCACTCCGAGCCCGAGCGCCGCTCCAGGCGGGGGGCAGTCCGGCTCCTAGAGCAGAGCACCGCCCCCCGGTGGCCCCCGCCCAGTCGAGGCGGGGGCCACCGCCGTCGACGGGGCGGGGCAATGCGGTTCAGTCAGCAGCGGCTTGCTACTATGGTGCAGAGCACATGAAGTGCTGAACCCTCAACTCAGTGGAAGGAGCACTATGACCGCTCCCCAAGGCCCGTACTCCGCGGATCTCAATTCCGGCGGGGCGCGGCAGTCGTCCGTCCCCCAAGGGGCGCCCTACCAGTTCGCCCCTCCCCAAGGGGCGCCTCGCCAGTTCGACCCTCCCCAAGGCGCGCCCGTCCAGCAGGGCGCCCGCCCGGGCGCGTTCGCCTCGCCCCGTGCGCGCGCGTGCGCGGGAACGATCCTCGTCGTCGAGGCGTGCCTGCTCCTCAACCAGTTCGTCCCGTGGAACTTCGAGGATCTGAGCTTGTTCGGCGCGACGCTGCTCCACGGGGCGACCTGGTTGTGGGTCGCCCTCAGGGCCGTCTTGATCGTTCTGGCGGCGGTCTTCCTGGCGCGGCGCGGTAGCGCCGTCCGTTACGCGCTCGTCGGCGCCTACCTCGTGGTGGCGTTGCTGCTCGCCCCTTTGAACCAGGTCTACTTCGGAGGGGACTGGTACCAGGTTTTCCTCCCGCCGCCGGCTGAGTTGGACGCCTACTTCTTCATACGGGCGATGGTGCTGTGGGTGCTGAACATGGTCGGCATCGCCTGCGCGATCTGCCTGGCGGTTCCCGACGGACGCCCCAGCGGCGCCGTGCCGGCCCATGGCGCAATGGCGCCCTACGGCTCCACCGGCGGGCAGTTCCCCCCGCCCGGGCAGGGCGCCTATCCTGTGCCGGCTCAGGGCTTCGGCCAGCACCCGGGTGGGGGCCAGGGCTTCCAGTCCCCCAGTGGCGGCCAGTACCCGGGGGGCGCGCAGGGCTTCCAGTCCCCGGGCGGCGGCCAGTACCCGCCGCGAACCCCTCAAGGGCCCCAGGAGTGACGGGAGCGCCAGTGCCCGTCGCGCTGAACCCGCGGCCGCGCCCCGCTAGCAGCGCCCGCGCGCTGCTAGGACCCACATCACCGCGTTCAGTTTGTGCCCCCCGTGCCCGTGCGCTAGACTCGGTAGGGCCGACGCGGGGTGGAGCAGTTCGGTAGCTCGCCGGGCTCATAACCCGGAGGTCGCAGGTTCAAATCCTGTCCCCGCTACCAACCCAGAGGGCCCGGTCTCAACCGAGACCGGGCCCTTCCGCGCGCCCGGCACATACGCCGCCGGCACCCAGCCCCCCGCCCCGTCCGGGCGCGGCATCAGAGCGTCAACGGAGACGCCGAAGAGAGTTGAAGCCAGGGAGACTTCCTGAGCGGACCAGGTCACATGCCCACGGACCTTGCCATGAGCCCGTCGGCGTCCACATCCCGGGGCGAGGCCACGCCCAGACCCCGCGCCGCCCGCGGTCCGCCGCACGGGTCTTGGTAATGTGCCCCCATGGACGCGGATGTTCTCCTCACGGGCTTCGGGCCCTTCGGCCCCCACGCCGTCAATCCCTCGCAACTCCTCATCGAGCGCCTCAGCGCCCGTCGGCCTCCCCGGATCGCCACCGCCCTGCTGCCCGTGGGCTTCGAGGCGGGCCCCCGCATCGTGCGCGGCCTCGTCGAGCGGATCAGGCCGCGCGCGGTCCTCTGCGTCGGCCTCGTGGCGTCCCGTCGGCCCCTGTGCGTGGAGCGCGTCGCCGCCAACGAGCGCACGGGCACGGACAACGACGGGCTGTCATGCGACCACGAGCTCATCGACCCCTCTGGGCCCGACGGGCTATTCGCGTCGATCGACTGGCGGGCGCTCCTCACCGGGTTGCGATCGGCGGGATTCGAGGCGGAGGAGTCGTGGAGTGCGGGCACCTTCGTGTGCAATTCCGTGTTCTACGCGGCGCTGGCCGCCACGGCAGCCCACGGGGGCACGGCGGGTTTCCTCCACATCCCGGCCGAAACCGACACGGTGCGCCTCGCGGAGGCCCTCGAGGCGTGGGCGGCCGGGGCAGGACGCGCCTGACCGGGGGCGGGCCGGAGCCGGCGCGCGGCCTCCAGGGCGGGCGCCGCCGGAGGTCGACTGCCCGGCCGGGCGTCACTCCTCGTCGTCCTCGACGACTTCGACGCCGAGCACCCCCTCCAGATCGACCAGCGAGGCGACCAACGCCGATGTCGCCAGTGGCTGCGCGGTGGACACGACGAGGCGGGCCACCGTGGGGCTGTCCTTGCCGTCCGCGTGCGAGGAGAGGCGGTGGACCTGCCAGCCGAGGGCGCCCACCTGCTGCAGGAGCTCGGCCACCATCCCGTGGCCGGGCCAGTAGCGGACGGCGACCACCGTCTTGCTCCCCCGCGCGCGCTTCGTGATGCGCTGAATGACCGGGCTCATCACCAGGACGATCAGGAAGTGCAACGCGGTGCCCGCGACCGCGAGCCACCACAGGCCCGCTCCGCACGCCATGCCTACCGCCGCGGTCTCCCAGATGGTGGCCGCTGTCGTCAGGCCGCGGATCGCTCCGTGGCGCGTGAGGATGATGCCCGCCCCCAGGAAACCGATGCCGGACACGATCTGCGAGGCGACGCGGGACGGGTCGAAACGGGTGATGCCGTCGGCGAGGACGTCTTGGAAGCCGTACTTGGACACGAGGACCATGAGCGCCGCGGTGAGCCCCACAATGGCCTGCGTGCGGATGCCCGCGCTTTTTCCGCGGATCTGGCGCTCGAGCCCGATCAGGGTGGACAGCACGAGCGCCAGCACCATCCACGCGATCTCAGTGAGGTAGGGGTTCACGAGGCGGTGCCCTCCTCGGCCATCCTGTCGTGCTTGGGCGCGCGGGGCTGGGTGAGGCGCCGCAGCAGGTACCCCATGGCTCCGGCGACTCCGCCGACGAGCCACATGGGGGCGCCGGGTTGGACTGCCTCGACGACGAGTGCGAGCACGATCGTGGCGGGGATGAGGGACAGGGCGAACCGGACGTTGGGATTGTGGAGGATCCGCGTCATCGCTGGTGTTCGTGGTGCCGGGTCGGGTGCGTTCATCGCACTAGTCTAGCGGAGCCCGGAGGGCCGTACGGGTGCTGCGCAGTGGTACGGGTGCTACGCAGTAAAGGGGCGCGTTCACCCGCAGCGGCGGTGAGGCTAGGATGGGGGTGGCATCGGTGGCGTCGGCGCAGGCATACAGCGCAGCACCGCCGGGGCGCGAAAGGAGTTACACGATCATGATCGATCCGTCGCGGCTGCAGGCCAGCGATATGGCGAACCCGGGCCTGACGGCCAATGACCTGGCGATCATCGCCCAGGCCCGTCCGGACCTGCACCCGTTCGTCGTGCGGCACCCCTCCGTCTACCCCGCTCTGGTCGCGTGGATCCAGGCACAGCACCCCGGTGGGCAGGTTCAGCCGGTCCAGGGTCAGTGGGGCCAGCCGGGTGGGCAGGTTCAGCCCGTTCAGGGTCAGTGGGGCCAGCCGGGTGGGCAGGTTCAGCCCGTTCAGGGTCAGTGGGG
>ERZ772945.801-NODE-801-length-24040-cov-8.557765_pt1 | contig 24040 bp, 19 predicted proteins | sample MGYA00511681_ERZ772945 | MGnify/ENA primary metagenome ERZ772945 (study PRJEB29015, sample SAMEA2737943) | human oral metagenome | biome: human oral; feature: human-associated habitat; material: dental | place: China | collected 2143 ...
ACGCCCACCCGCAGCGGCGCGCCGCCCTCGGCGCCGCCGCCCAGGAGCGGGCGCTGGGCGAGCGGTTCACCTGGGCCGCCTCCGCCCGCTCCCACGTCGAGGCCTACGAGGCCGCGCTCGCGGCCGCCGGCGCCTGACCCGGAGCGCGGGCTCCCCCGCCGGGTCCCGCATATGATGACCGCATGCGCGTAGCCCAGGTGTCAGGCCACTACCCTCCGAACTTCGTATCAGGCGGGACGCTCGTCCCCCAGAGACTCGCCCGGGCGGCGGCGAGAGCCGGCCACGAGTCCATGGTCTTCGCCGGGTACCTGGACGAGGGCCGCCCCCCGCTCGAGACCTGGGTCGAGGACGACGGCAGCGGCGTCGAGGTCACCTGGGTCGTGACGACCCCGTGGATCTACGAGACCGACCGCCGCAACTACGACAACCCCGCGGTCGAGGCCGCCTTCCGCGCCTGGCTCGAGCTCAGGCGCCCCGACGTCGTCCACTTCCACTCGATCCAGACCCTCGGGGGGAGCCTCCTGCCCGCCGCCAAGGAGGCGGGGGCCAGGGTCGTCCTCACCATGCACGACTTCTGGTGGTTCTGCTCGCACCAGTTCCTCGTCGACAGGCAGATGCGCTTCCGCGGCCTCGTCGTCAGCTGCGGGGCCCGCGGCGGCGAGGAGCAGGAGCGCACGGCCCGTCTCCGGGAGATGCTGTCCCATGCCGACGTCGTCCTCGCCCCCTCCGCCATAGCCCGGGACGTCTTCGTCGCCAACGGCGTGGACCCCGACCGGATCCGGGTGGACGAGAACGGTATCGAGAACCCCCCGGCTCACGCGGGCGCCGGCCGGACGGGGGACGGCGCCCTGCGACTGCTCTACACGGGAGGCCCCAACCCCCTCAAGGGATGGGGGATCCTGCGGGGCGCCGCGGAGCTGCTCGGGGAGCGCGACGACCTCATCCTCGACGCCTACGGCATCGACCGGCGCGACGCCGAGGGCCTGCCCCACTGGGTGCGCCCCCACCCGCAGTACGGGCGCGAGGAGATCGAGGGCATCCTCGCCTCCCACGACTTCCTCGTTCTCCCCTCCATTATGAGGGAGTCCCACTCGATCGTGACCCGCGAGGCCCTCGGAGCGGGGCTCGCGGTCGTCTGCTCCGACACCCTCGGGCCCGAGGAGGCGGTCCGGCACGGGTACAACGGACTCATCGTCCCCGCGGGGAGCACGGCGGCGCTCGCGGACGCGCTGACGGGGCTGGCGGCGGACGCCCCGGCGGCCCGGGAGCTGACGGGGCGCGGCTCCGTCTCGCCGATCCGGGACCTGTCGGACCAGATCGCGGGGGACCTCGCCCTCTACGACGAGCTCGTGAACGGGAGCGCGCAGCGCAGTCCCGCCCCGGCGTCCCCCGTTCGCAGCGTCCTGTTCGTCGTCGGGATCGACGGCGCTCCGCTGCGCTACCGGGCGCAGCTGCCCGCCGAGGCGCTTGAGATGCAGGGGGTCCGAACCTACGTGCGCTCCTACCTCGACCCTGAACTGCCCTCGCTGGCGGCGCGGGTCGACGCCGTCGTCCTGTACCGGGTGCCCGCCACGGACGACATCATGTCGCTCACCCGGCAGATCAGGCGCCACCGGCGCGTGCCCCTCCTCTTCGACGTCGACGACCTCATCTTCGATCTCGAGCTCCGGGGCCAGCTGGCGGGCCTGTCCAAGCTCCCGCCCGCGGAGCAGCGCATGTGGTGGCGCGGAGTGGCCCGCTATCGGACTACCATGGAGGCCTGCGACGTCTACATCGGCTCGACCGCCGAGCTGTGCCGCCAGGCGGAGCGGGTGGTCGGCATGCCCTCCGCCCGCTTCCCCAACGGCGTGGGGCGGCTGCTGGCCCAGCAGTCCGACCGCGCCCTCGCCCGTCCGCGGAGCGCGGGGCCGATCCGGATCGGTTACTTCTCGGGCACGTCGACGCACGATCACGATTGGGCCGTCGTCGAGCCCGTCATTGTGCGCGTCATGCAGCGCCACCCCGAGGTCGAGCTCTGGCTCGGGGGACTCCTCGAGCCCTCCAGGACGCTCGACGCGTTCGGCGACCGGGTCCGCCGCATGCCCTTCCGCCCCTGGTACGAACTGCCCGCGGTTCTGCGGGACACCGACATCTGCCTGGCGCCGCTCGCCCTGGACAACCGCTTCAACGAGGCCAAGAGCGCCATCAAGTGGCTCGAGGCCGCGCTCGTCGCCACGCCGACGATCGCCAGCCCGACGGAGCCGTTCCGCGAGGCGATCGACCCCGGACGCACCGGTTTCCTCGCCGGCACCGAACAGGAGTGGGAGGAGGCCATCGAGCTGCTCATCGGTTCGGCGGCCGAGCGCGCCCGCATCGGCGCCCAGGCCCAGCGCGAGGCCCTCCTGCACTACTCGCCGGAGATCCAGGGCCGTCGCTACCTCACCATCCTCGAGAAGGCTGTTGCGCGGGTCCGTCTGCAGGGGCACCGCCCGCTGTCGGACTGGGAGCCCGTGACGGACGACGAGCGCCTCGACGCGACCCGCGCCCACGTCGACCCCTACGCCCTTCCGCAGACACCCGTCCGCCGGAGCCGACTGCGGACGGCGGGCGGAATCTTCGTCGAGCAGGGGCTCGTGGGACTCGGCCGCTCCGGGACGCGTCTGGTGCGGCGAGCAGCCCGGGTCGCCGTCGACGAGGGGCTCGTCGGCGTGGCGCGGCGGATCGTCCGCTGACCGGCGGCGGGAACGGCGGTGTCGGAGAAAGTCGCGCCTTCGGGTTAGACTCGCGATCGCCCCACCCATGAGCTCACCCATCGGCTCCCGGACGAGAGAACGAGGACTTGCGCCGCCATGACTGATCCCACAGAGATGTTGAAGCCCCTGGGCGTCGAGACCACGCCGATCCCCGGCTTCCTGCGCATCGATTTGACCGTCCACGGTGACAACCGCGGCTGGTTCAAGGAGAACTGGCAGCGCGAGAAGATGGTCGCGCTGGGTCTGCCGGACTTCGGCCCGGTTCAGAACAACATCTCCTTCAACGACGAGGTCGGGGTGACCCGGGGCATCCACGCCGAGCCCTGGGACAAGTTCGTCTCCGTGGCCACGGGGCGGGTCTTCGGCGCATGGGTGGACCTGCGCGAGGGGCCGAGCTTCGGCACCGTCTACACCACCGAGATCGACCCCTCCGTGGCCGTTTACGTGCCCCGGGGCGTGGGCAACGCCTACCAGACCCTCGAGCCGAACACGGCCTACACCTACCTGGTCAACGACCACTGGTCGCCGTCGGCCCGGTACACCTCCCTCAACGTCGCCGACGAGACCGCCGCGGTGCCGTGGCCCATCCCCCTGGAGCGGGCGATCCTGTCCGACAAGGACCGGGCCCACCCCCGCATGGCGCAGGTCACGCCCTTCCCCGCGGCCGGCGCGCCCGGCCGGCGCGTCCTGGTCACGGGCGCGCTCGGCCAGCTCGGCCGCGAGCTCATGGCGCAGCTGCCGCGGGCCGGTTTCACGGCCACCGGCGTGGACCTGCCCGAATTCGACATCTCCGACGCCGCGCAGATGGCGGAGGTGGACTGGTCCGCCTACGACGTCGTCATCAACGCCGCGGCCTGGACGAATGTCGACGGCGCCGAGACTCCCGACGGGCGGCGCCAGAGCTGGAGGGCCAACGCCACCGGGCCCGCCAACCTCGCCCGCGCGGCTGCGCGGAACGACCTGACCCTGGTGCACATCTCCAGCGAGTACACCTTCGACGGCACCGCCCAGGTTCACACCGAGGACGAGGCTCCCAGCCCACTGGGCGTCTACGGCCAGTCCAAGGCCGGGGGCGACGCCGCCGTGGTCGCGGCCCCGCGCCACTACCTGGTGCGCACCTCCTGGGTCGTGGGCGCCGGCAAGAACTTCGCCAAGACGATGGCCTCCCTCGCCGCCCGGGGCGTCAGGCCCGCGGTCGTCTCCGACCAGGTCGGCCGGCTTACCTTCACCGCGGACCTGGCGGCGGGCATCATCCACCTGCTGTCCACCGGCGCCGACTACGGCACCTACAACCTCTCCGGCGAGGGACCGGTGGTCTCCTGGTGCGACGTCGCCAAGCGGGTGTACGAGCTCGCCGGCCGCAGCGCCGACGAAGTCACTCCGGTCACCACCGAGGAGTACTACTCCGGTCAGGAGGGCATCGCCCCGCGCCCGCTCATCTCCACCCTTGACCTGTCCAAGATCGAGACCATCGGTTTCACGCCGGCCGATTCCATGCGGCGCCTGGAGGAGTACGTGTCCGCGCTGCTCTCGGAGACCGACGGCAATGACTGAGACTGAGAGGCCCGAGGCCGAGAGGACTGGAACCGGGACGGCTGAACGCGAGGAGACCGGGACTGAGCCCTCCGAAATGACGCCTCCCGGGGGGACTGGGCGTCTTCGCGCCCTGATCCGCGGGTGCGGGTCGAGGCGGGGGGCCGGGGTCGTCCTGGCCGTGGCGGTCCTTGTGGTCGGACTCGCCTGGGCGCTGGCCTCTCCCGTCGGCGGCTCCCCGGACGACGACTTCCACCTCGGCAGCATCTGGTGCCCGCGCCCGATCGACTCATCCGGCTGCCGCACTCGGGTGGAGGACGGCGAGGTCCGGGTCCAGGTTCCGCAGCGCGTGGGCGCCAGCCGGGACTGCTACTTCTTCCACCCGGAGATCTCCGCCGGCTGCCAGCTGTCGCTGTCCGACGACAAGCAGGTGTACTCCAGACGCTACGACGACGGGGGCTACCCCACCGGGTACTACCGGTTCCACCATATGTTCGTCGGCGATAACGTGGCCCGATCGGCGATCGTCATGCGGGGGGTCAACCTTCTCATCGCCGTGGCTCTGCTCGGAGGCATCGGCCTGGTCCTGCCCCCGTGGATGCGGGAGCGGTACGCGCTGGCGATCATTCTGTCCTGGATGCCCATGGGGATCTACTTCGTCGCCTCCAATAATCCGAGTTCGTGGGCGCTGACGGGAGTCCTGGGTTACGCCGCGGGGATGTACGGGTCCGTGCGGGTCGCGGGGAGACGACGATGGGTGCTGCTCGGGCTCTCGCTCGTGGGCGCGGTTCTGGCGTGCTCGTGTCGGGGCGACGCCGCCTTCTACCTGTTCGTCGTCTCGCTGGCGGTCTTCGCGGGGATCCGCTGGCGTCGTCGAATCCTCGTGCAGGCGGCGACCGCCCTCGTGGTCAGCGTGATCGGCGTGTGGACCATGCTGGGAACGGGGCAGGCGCGGTCCGGCGTGTCTACCGAATTCTTCAGCGATCTGCCGGATCACACGCGCTTGATGGTCATCATCTTCACCCTTCCGGAGTACTTCGCCGGTTTCTACGGTCGTCGCTGGGGCGCCGGATGGTTCGATGTCCCGTTCGACGGCCCCGTGACCATCATCGCTTTGGTTCTGGCCGGTGCGGCCGTCTTCGCCGGGGTGCGCAGACTCGGCTGGAGGAAGATCGTCTCCGCGGGAATCCTCGCCGGCGCGCTGCTGGGAATTCCCGTGGTCCTGTCCTACGGGCAGGGGCTCGAGAACGTGTACCGACTGCAGCCCCGCTACCTGCTGCCCCTTCTCGTCCCATTCTTCATCGTCTGGCTCGATCAGAGGAGGAGGTCGGCCGTTCTGTCCGCTCCTCAGACGGCGCTCGTCGTGGTGCTGTCGGCGATTGCGCACGGCTATGCTCTCCACCGGATTCTGCTGCGCTACACCCACGGCCTTCACAACTACGGGGAGATGGACGCGGGATGGCTGCCCTTCAACCTCGACTTCAAACTCGAGTGGTGGTGGCGCATCCCGATCTCGCCCATGACCCTGTGGATCGTGGCCACGGCGATGTACGCGGTTGCACTGACCAGTGCGTTGCTGCTGGTGCGCCCGCGGAGCGACCGGGGCGCTGGAGCGGCCGCGTCCGATGATTGCGGGACGACCGGTTCCGACCACCCGCGGACCCGGCCCGCCGCGACGGGGGAGTCCCGCCTTCATGAGCTCCGGCCCCAGTCCGAGACGTGAGTTCTCGGAGTAGCATCTACCTCAGTTTCTGCCGTATTGCCGGCAGTCGTGCGATGCACGCGGCCGGCCCGCCCCGCGAGGAGTCTTATGCCGGAGCGATCGGACGCCATACTCGTCGTCATCCCCGCGTGGAACGAGGAGGCGGTCCTGGGGGCGGTGCTCCGCGAGGTCGGTGAGGTCCTGGGCGGGGGCGCCGACGTCCTGGTCGTCTCCGACGGGTCCACCGACTCGACCGCGCAGATCGCCAGGCGCGCCGGGGTCACGGTGCTGGACCTGCCCCTCAACCTCGGCGTCGGCGGGGCCATGCGGGCGGGCTATCTCTACGCCCAGCGCCGCGGCTACGACTGGGTGGTCCAGCTCGACGCGGACGGGCAGCACGATCCGCGCGAGATCGAGGATCTGCTCGCCCGGGCGCGCGAGACCGGGGCGGATCTGGTCATCGGGGCGCGCTTCGCGGGCAAGGGGAACTACAAGGTGCACGGCCCCCGGCAGTGGGCCATGAAGGTGCTCTCCCTCATCCTGTCCCGGATATGCCGGACCACTCTGACGGACACGACCTCCGGGTTCAAGCTGTGCGGCCGCCGGGCGATCCGCCTGTTCTCCCAGGACTATCCGGCCGAGTACCTGGGCGACACGATCGAGGCGCTCGTCATCGCCAGCCGCAATGGCCTGGTCGTGCGGCAGGCCGCCGTGGAGATGAGGCCCCGCGCCGGCGGCGCGCCCTCCCACAACCCCCTCAAGGCGGCGAGGTTCCTGCTGCGCGCCTTCCTCGCGCTCGGGATCGCGGCCACCCGCCCGGGGCGGAAAGACATCTCGGCGACGCAGAAGGCGGACTCATGACCTCCACGTACTGGCTCGGAGTCCTGTTCGCCGGCGTCGTGCTGGTGGCGGTCTTCCTGCGCATGCGCAACTCCGGGATGAAGGAGCACTACGCGACGTGGTGGATCGTCATCGCCGTCGGCTCCATCCTGGGCTCCATCTTCCCCCGCGCGCTCAAGGCGGTCTCGACGGCGCTGGGGGTCCAGGTGCCCCTCAACCTGGCCTTCTTCGTCGCCGGGATCGCACTGCTGCTGCTGTCCCTGCGCTTCAGCGTGGATCTGTCCCAGTCGTCGGAGGACCGGCGCAGGCTCACGGAGGAGATCGCGATCCTGCGGGCCGAGGTCGAGGCGCTGCAGGCGCGGGCGGGCGGATCGCCGTCGTCCGATCCCGGGAGTCCCGGGGCCGGTGAGGAGGACGCGAGTAAGGAGGACGCCGGGAACGACGGCGGCCGGTGAGTCCCGGCCGGGATGGGGCGCGCCTCAGGCCCGCGCCCCCCGGTGCGCCCGGACGACCTCCTCGACGATCCGGCTGTACTCCCGGGCGCGCACGGGCCAGGTCCACCCGGTGATGAGTTCGGGCGGGGCCGGGGGGTCCGGGGCGGCGAGCGCGTCCGCGAGGGTTCCGATGAGGGACTCGGCGGTGCGATCGGGGCAGATGCGCACGGGCGCCCCGGAGTCGTGGAGCAGGCGGGCGCCGGGGACCTCGAAGGTGACCACGCGTCCGGACTCGGCGATCGCCTCCAGCAGCGTCGTCTGGAATCCCTCCGACAGGGTGGTGGGGTTGACCAGGGTCGCCCCCCGCAGGGCCCGGCGGACCTCGTCCGGACTGACCCGCCCGCGCACGGCGACCACCCCGTCGAGACCGAGCTCGCCCGCGCGGCGGCGGGCCTCGTCGAGTTCGGCGCCGTCCCCCAGGAGCTCGCCGTCCACATCCGTCCCCCGGCTGCGCAGGGCGGCCACCGCGTCGAGGAAGACGTCCCAGCCCTTGCCCGCGACCGTCCGCCCCACGAACACGAGGCGGCCGGGGCGCTGCGGGGCCCGGTCCGCATACGCCGACGGGGCGATGGCGTTGTAGAAGACGTCGGCGTCCACGCCGCCCAGCCGCTTGACGAAGGCGGCCGCCTGCGGGGAGACGGCCAGGACCCTCTCGGCGCGGCGCAGGACGTAGCGCCCGGCGGTGAGGTCGACGGCCCGCGATCCCAGGGCGATGACGGGCGAGGGCGTGGCCACGAACCCGCTGCCGTGCTCGGTGTGGATCACGGGCACGCCCGCCGCGTGGGCGGCCCGCAGGCCGACGAGGCTCATGGGGAAGAACCGCGTGTGGGTCGAGACCACGTCGATGGCCTGCGCGCGCAGGAAGCCGGTGATGGCCCGGCGGGCCCCCGGCGAGGGGCAGCTGATGACCTCCGCGATGGGCAGGTGGGAGCGGCCCGTGAGGACGCGGACGCCGTCGTCGGTGCGCCGCCCGGGGGAGTCGGAGATGGTCAGGACCCACACCTGGTGCCCCTGCTCCGCCAGGCCGTGGGCGAGGTTCTCGATGTGGGACTCGAGCCCGCCCAGACGGGGCGGGTAGCTGTTGACGATCATGGCGATCTTCACGGGAGTGCCTTCCTGGTAGCGGCGGGTCTTCGCCCCGGGGAGGAGACTGGTCGGCGGGACGGCTCGGCCTGCGCCCGCGGGCACCTCAGTCTACGGCAGCCACCGTGGAGCATAGGCGGCGAGTAGTCGCGGGCGAAGAACCAGCCCATGAGCGTCAGCGCGGACACGCTCGCGGCGATGCCCACGGCGCTCGGAGCGTTCAGGCCGAAGATCCGGGTGAACGGCCCGGTGATCAGCACCGTGACCCCGGCGGCGACGACCCCGCCCAGAAGCAGCCGAGGTAGTTGCGCAGTCCGAGCAGGATGTCGTTGGTGAACCAGACGAACGTGGTGATCAGCGACAGGACGAGACCCTGGCGCCGGGGCGCCCTGACCGACCCGGACCGGCCTGGGGGTGTTCTTCGCACCGAAGCTGTTCGAGGAGTATAATGATAAGTAGTTGTCCTCCCGGTTGGGCGGTCACGTGTTCCAGCCGCACCCCGGCTGTTCATGCGGTGAGTATTGCGAGGTGTTCCGAACCCCGGAATGCCGTGCGTGCCGCATGCCCGTTCGGCCTGGAATTCAAGAAGAAACGCCCTCGGCGTGCGACCGTCCGGTCCTCTCGTCAGCGGGCTGCCGGATTGTCTGCGCCAGTACCCGGCCACGGAGGTCATTCATATATTCACGAGGATGGAGCGGTCCGTGCGCGTTCCCAAATCGGTAGAGCCCTCGCGGCCCTTCCAGAGTCCTGCGACGGCGTCGACCGTCACCCGTCTCGATTCATTAACGGGCATGCGCTGGTGGGCGGCATTCTTCGTTTTCGCCTACCATATGGGTAATCTGGCTCCGCTCAAGGGGCAGTCTTTGATGAATTTTGGTTACACTGGGGTCTCATTCTTCTTCGTCCTGTCGGGATTCGTCCTGACCTGGTCGGCGCGACCCCAGGTCGGAGCCAGGCAATTCTGGTGGCGACGGGTGGCGCGAATCTGGCCGTCCCATATGGTGGCACTGACGCTGGCGATTCCGGTCTTCTACGCCCCTGGGGAGCCCGAGCCGTCGCAGACTTGGGTCAAGCCGCTATCCACGGTGATCCTGTGGTCGGTGGTCCTTCTCCAGGGCTTCTCCACTACTCCGGCGGTGATGTTCTCGGGGAACCCGGCTGCTTGGACATTGTCCTGTGAAATGTTCTTCTATGCTCTGCATCCTCTCATCAATCCGCGGCGGCGCTCCACTCCCGTCATAGCGTTGGTTCTCCTGACACTGGGAGTCGCCGGAGGCCTGGTGTATTGTCTGGCGGACCTGAGTCGGGTGTCCGCGCCCTTGACCAGGGCATGGGAGTTCCTGCTCGGAATGGGGGCGGCGCATCTGTTGCGTTCGGGGGTGCGTTTGCACGTGCCCGGTCCGATAGTCTATGCGATACTGGTTCTGGCTCCAACATGGTACGCGGTGGCGAAGAACTCCCGCCTAGCCGTGCTCGCAACGCACCTGAATCTGCTTCCCCAATTGACCCCCTTGATCCTGTCGCTCCTGTACGTGACGGCTATTATTACCGCGGCCTCGGCAGACATCTTGCGCCAGCCAACCGGGCTGCGCTCCCGGCTGCTCGTATTCGGCGGAGAGGCCTCCTACTGCTTCTACCTGGTCCACGCCACGGTGCTCTACGCAGTCGAGGCCAGGATCGGCACCATGGCCTGGGACCCGGTGCGCACGCCCTTGACGTGGTGCGCCGTTTTCATTATGGCGGCGTTGCTCGCCATCGGACTTCATCTGTGGGTGGAGAAGCCCCTGGAACGGCGGATGCGGGCCTGGGGCGACGCCCGTTTCGGTCGCCGGTGACGGGGCTTGCTCGCAGCATCGGGGCCTTCGGCTCGGCGCGGCCCTTCGCCGCAGCGCCGCGCCTATTCGCTGTCGGGGGCGTTGGGCCCCAGGACCACCGTCGACGCCTGGTGGTTGGCCCGCTGATCCTCCGGCGGCGGCTGCATGTAGTCGCCGTAGTGGCGGGTCAGGACGGCGTCGAAGTCCCGGGCGGTCATGACGGTGATGTCCTCGAAGGGGACGCGCTGGGCGGGGAACAGCTCGTCCAGCGAGGCCGACCAACGGGCGGGGTCTTGCATGGAGAAGTCGCCCAGGATCCTCGATCCGCTCCCCTCGTAGCGACGGGCGGCGCGCTCCCAGCGCTTCTCGAGGGTGATCGGCTTGACGCGGGCGGCGCGCAGCCCCCAGTGGACCAGGTGCATGATGGCGCCGGTGAGCTGCTTGACGGGGAAGGGCAGATCGACCTCGGGGGTCGGGGTCCCGTGGAGGAACAGCAGGCGCCCCCACAGCCACGTCGACCGGGCCTGGCGGGAGAAGGCGGACGGGTCCTCGGGGATCGGGTCGAGCGGGAAGAGGTCGATGCCGATGGGCATGGGGAACTTCCGGTTCCTGGCCACCTGCGGGGTGAAGGTCGACCCGACCAGCCCCAGGATGCCGAAGGTCTTGGGGTAGTCGGGGTGCGACCGCGAACTGAGAACCTCGAACTCGGGCGGCAGGATCGCCGGAGCCTCGGCGAGGAAGCGCTCGTAGTCTCCGCGGGGCATGTACACGTCGACGTCGTCGTCCCAGGGGATGAAGCCCTTGTGCCTGGCGGCGCCGATCGCGGTTCCGCCGCACACGACGTAGGAGATGCCCAGCTGCTCGCACGCGGCGTCCAGCTCCCGGAGGATCATGATGAGCGCCGCGTGGATCTTGTTCAGCAGCTCGGGGTCGGTTGCGTCCTGAGGAGCCTTCTCCTCCTGCGCGTCACTCATGGCGGTCCTTCGCACGGGGGCGTACCTATCGCGGGCATACTACTCGTAGTCGAGGCGGGTCATGCTGCGGTCACGCCGCCGTCGCCGTCAGGACTGGCGCCGAGCCCACCGTCGACGCCGGCCCGCCCCCGATCGCGCAGGGGCCGCAGATCCCTCCAGTCCGGGGTCGCCGCGAGCACCGTGCCCGTGAGGATGATGATGCAGCACCCCACCTGGAGCGGATTCGGCACGGTGCGCAGCAGGATCAGGGCGAAGACGACCGCCCAGGCGGAGTAGGAGATGTTGAGCGCCATGCCCCGGGAGGCCCCGATGGTGCCGATCGCCTTGTAGTAGAACAGGTAGGAGGCGGTCCCGGCCAGGGCGGCCAGGGCGATGACGCCGGTGGCGGGGGTCGGCACGGCGCGGGCGGCGAAGCCGAGGGCCCCCGAGACCGGTGCGACGACGACGAGGTAGGTCAGTCCCGACGTGGTCTGCCGGATGTGCAGGGCGGTTTCGTTGTCCACCTTGTCGTCCCTCATGCCCCAGGCCAGGACGACGGCCTCCGAGCCCCAGCCGAAGACGCAGCCGAGCGCCGCGAGCACGCCCACGAGCGCGGAGCCGCGCGTCTGCTCGGCGGAGGAGGACCAGCCGATGAGCACAATGGCGCTCAGGGCGACCAGGAGGGCGGCGATCTGGCGGGGCCGCATCCGCTCGCCCAGCAGGAGGAAGGCCAGCAGGGTCCCCACGGCGGGGTAGAAGGTGGAGATGATCGCGGTGTACCCGGGGCCGATGTTATTGATGGCGATGAGGTAGCCGGTCATGCCGACCGGTCCGCCGAGCAGGGCCCCGACCACGACGGCCAGGCCCGAGCGCGTCCTGATCGCGGCCAGGGTGTCGCCCAGGCGCCCCCGTACCGTCATGTACACCAGGAGGATGAGGGCGCAGACGGCGTCGTGGAGTGCGGCGCTGGCCAGGGAGGCCTGTCCCGCGCCGAGGAAGGGCGCCAGTGCCAGGGCCATGCCGAGCACGACCGTGTCCAGGCCCCACAGGGCTCCGGAGAAGATGCCGTACCTCATGCCCGGGCCCCCTTCGCGGTCGTGCGGGCGGCCGACTCGTACTCGGCCAGCAGGCGGTCGACGTAGTCCGCGGCGTGGCGGTAGTAGATGAACAGCCACTCACCGACGTCGTCGCCCTCGGACTCCTTGAGCAGCGCCCAGACGTACCAGCACCACCCCGCGAAGACGACGTAGGACCAGAAGTGCCGGTGCTCCCGCTCGGTCGGCGTGCGCCCGAAGTAGGCGCCCAGCGCGGCGTCGGCGCGCCCGGCGGGCAGTTCTCCGCACACCACCATGGTCCCGAAGTCGCTGGCGACATCGGACATGCCGGCGTACTCCCAGTCGATGAGGTCCAGGCCGCCGTCCTCGCTGACGAGGAAATTGAGGTGGAAGAAGTCGTTGTGACTGGGCACCTGGGGGAAGCCGTCGGCGTCCGCGCACTCCTTGAGGCGCATGACCTTGTCCCGCAGCTCGGCGTAGCCGGGCACGTCGATGGGACCGGACTGGGTGAGGAGGGACTCGTACCTCAGTCCTTCGGTGACGAAGTCGAAGACCCGGTCCAGGTGCTCGCCGCTGTCGTGGAGGGCGCGGTCCATGCGCATGGCCCGGGCGAGTTCGGCATCATTGGTGACGTCAAGGTTGCGCGCCCGGGGAATGAAGCGGGAGATCTTCCAGCCCTCGACGGGGTCGGAGGTCAGGAAGGTGCGATCCAGGCCGAGTCTGCCGGCGAGCTTCAAGGCGGCGGTTTCGGCTCGCCGGTCGACGATCTTGTCGGTGCCGATGCCCGGGTGCCGGTAGACGTACTCCCGGTCGTCGACGGCGAAGTGGCAGGACAGGTTGGTGATGCCCTGCTTGAGGGGGTAGAAGTCGTGAATCTGCGACTTGGCGCAGCCCAGGGCCGAGGAGATCGTGTCGAACACCTTCGAGTCGACGTTCTCCATGAACATCGGGTCGAAGCTCCTGATCTCGTCGACGGAGTCGAACTCGTTGATCACCCCCGCCGGATAGCGCCGGATGACCATGTCGAACTCCTTGACGTGATCGAGGTAGATCGACTCCCACAGCAGGGGGGCGGTCTGGGGCAGATCGTAGACCTCCTCCAGGATCCGGGTGAAGGTGGCGGAGAAGGCCCGGTCGAAGTAGGCGTGGCCGAGCATGGTCCAGGCGTCGTGCCCTCCGATGGTCGCGCCGGTGATGCGGCCGCCCGGGCCGGTGGAGATGCACCACTCCTGCGTCGGGCCCTCGGCGTACTGGGCGGAGTAGTAGGCCTTGTAGGCGTAGGGCTCGAACGGGTTGGACGTGAAGTAGTCGTCCGAGGAGCAGATGTAGGTGTTGCCCAGCCGTTTGCGCACCCTCCACAGGGAGCTGTTGTTGTTGCGGGTCGGGTAGGCGTCGTTGACGACGATCGTCACGCCGAACTGCTCGGCCAGGTAGAAGAAGTACTCCTTCTTGTAGCCCACCACCACGGTGATGTCGATGATGCCCGCCTCGTGGAGCTGGCGGATCTGGCGCTCGATGAGGACCTCGCCGCGCACCCGCAGGGTCCCCTTGGGCCGTTCGTAGGAGATGGGGGCGAAGCGCTCGGACAGGCCCGCGGCCATGATGATGGCGTTGCTCACACGGTACGGCTCCAGTGCCTCCAGGCCGGCGTCCGCGATGCGCCGGTCGACGACGCAGCCGCGGGCCTCGAGCTCGCGCACGGCGGCGTTGACGCTTCCCAGGGACATGCCCGTGGCTTCGTGGATCTGCCGCTGAGTAAGGGCGTCCCCGGCGCGCACGAGCGCGTGAAGGACGTCGAACTGGGGCTGGGTGAGGGGAACGGGCATCGATCCACCATTCGTTCGTCGAGGTCGGGGTGCTGGTGTGCGTTCGAATGTAGTCGATGGTCGGGGGAGGGTGAACATCGGAGGGTGTTGCCTTGCTCTCGGTGGACGGGCGGGGGGCACCGGGTACGATCGTGTCGCCGATTCCCGGGGCGAGCCCCTCGCTGGTCTCGGCTCCGCCACGCGTCGTCATGGGAAGGGCCTGCTATGGGTTCGCTCTCCTTGGAGGAGATCAAGAAGGTCGAGTTGGACGCCCTGTGCGAGCTGGACCGGGTGTGCAAGGCCCACGGGCTGTCGTACTTCCTCGCCTACGGCACGCTGCTCGGCGCCCTGCGCCACCAGGGGTTCATCCCGTGGGACGACGACATCGATGTGTACATGCCCCGCGAGGACTACGAGCGGTTCTACGAGTTGTGCCGCGACGGGGCGCTGAGGGATCCCTACAGGATCGCCTCCTACCGGGACGGGTCCTCGATCTACGGCTTCCTCAAGCTCGTTGACACCCGCACCGTCGCGAGGGAGACCTTCGTCAGCCGGGGTGCGCCCCTGGGCCTGTGGGTGGACATCATCCCTCTGGAACGCCTCGACATCACCGACCCGCGGTTGCGCAGAACCATGCGGAGGGCCCGTCGGCTCTTGTCATGGCGCTTTCTCGCCGCCACGGATCCGCGCTACGCTGCCTCGTCGGTTGCGCGGGTGATCAAGTGGCTCATCTACCCGCTGACCAGGCGCATCGACCCGTACCAGGTCGCCCGGAGGGCCGACGAGCTCGCTCGCGCCGCCAACGCCGGCGGTGACGTGCGCCCCGAGGACGTCCGCTACGCCCCCCTTGTCGATGACGTGACGGACAGGAACATCTTGTCTCCCGAAGACCTCTTCCCGGTCCGGAGGGTCTCCTTCGAGGGGCGCACGTTCGATGCTCCCGCTCGGGCGGAGAACGTCCTGAGCTCCTACTATGGGGATTGGCGCCGGATCCCCCCCGTCTCCGAGCGTCCGCCCGCCCATCTGAGGCAGGTCACATGGGCGGAGGGGGTCCCCGGCACGTGAGACCATCCCGAGAGGCGCCCGTCTCCTCGCCCCGGTGGATGAGCACGCCCCGGGCCTCCCGGCATTCACAGCGCCCCGACCAGCGGCATGTGGCATTCGTGCGGCAGACGGTCGGTGCGCACCGCCCGCTCGAGTGAGGAATCCCCATGGCTTTCATCAGCATCATTATCCCCGTCTACAACGCGCAGGAGTACCTCGCTGGCTGCCTGGAGAGCGTCCTCGGGCAGACCTTCACGGACTGGGAGGTCATCGTCGTCGACGACGGCTCGACCGACGATTCTCCCGCGATCTGCGACCGCTACGCCGCCCAGGACCAGCGGATCCTGGTCATCCATCAGGCCAACGCCCGTACGAGCGCGGCGCGGAACGCCGGTGTCGCCGCCGCGACCGGCGAGTACGTGACCTTCATCGACAACGACGACTGGTGGCGAACCGATGACTGCCTTGAGAAGGTTGTCAACTCCCTCACCCAGTCCCCCGCCGACCTCCTATGGCATATGAGCTGCCGGGCGAACGTCGACGGCAGCGAGGTCACCGAGACGGAACCAACGGCGATCTCGACTCGTGTCGCGGCCCTGCCCGTGAACGGAGCCATCCGTTTCATCATCGACCACGGGCTCACGACGAGCGCCGTGTGGACTAAGGTCGTTCGCCGTGGCCTGCTGGAGGAGCACGGCATCGCCTTCCCCGTGGGTATGCGCAACGAAGACACCGAGTGGAGCGCGAAGGTCCTCGCGTACTGCGAGTCCGTCATCTGGTTCGACGAGCGCTTTTACGTCTACCGGATGGGGCACCCCTACGCGCAGACCTCCCGCGCCCTCGCGCCGTCGTCGGTCGACGACCTCGAAAGGATCCTGCGGGACAACCTCGCTTTGGCGGATACTCTGAGCCCGGGGCGACGGGACGCTCTCAAAGCGTTCCTCGCCTACCCCATGACGGTGTGGGCGGGGCAGGCCGCGGCGCTGGGCCTGCTGGGCCCCGGGGCGGACTCGCGGCTCGCCCTCCTGTCCCGATTGGGCGAGGTGACTCGCTTCAGCAAGGACCGCATCCCGCGCCTGACCGCTCGCACGTCGCGTGTCCTCGGTGCACGCATGACTGCGAGGCTTCTGGGCATCGCCTTCACCCGCTCGCGCTCCGGGCGGAACGGAGACTGAGAGCGACCGCGGGGCGGCCGGGCATAATGGCGGACAGCATTACATCCCGAAAGGGGAAACATGATGAGCAGTGAGTCTGCGGCGAGGACGGTGTGCGTTTTCACGCCCACCTACGAGCGCGCCTACATCCTGCCAGTGCTCTACAAGAGCCTCGTGGCGCAGACCTCCCACGACTTCGTGTGGATGATCGTCGACGACGGCTCCACCGACGGCACCGAGGAACTCGTCGCCGGGTGGATCGCCGAGAACCGGGTCGATATCGACTACGTGAAGACCGCCAACGGTGGGAAGCAGCGCGCGGTTAATGCTGGCGTCGCACGTTGCCGCAACCCGCTCTTCTTCGTCGTCGACTCCGACGACTGGCTGCTGCCCGGGGCGATCGAGCACGTGCTCGCGGTGTGGGCAACGATCGCCGGCGACGACCGCTACGCGGGCATCGTTGCGCTGCGCGGCACGGACGATCACACTCCGATGGGAACGTGGATGCCCGCCGGCGTCACCGAAGTCAAGATGTGGGATCTGCTCGAGAAGTACCGTTTTAAGGGGGACACGTCCCTCATCCACCGCACGGACGTCCTGCGCGACCATCCCTACGAGGTCGCCCCGGGCGAGACCTTCGTCTCCGAGGCTTCCGTCTTCTTCCTCCTGGACGAGGAGTACTGGATGCGCACGGACAACACGATCCTCACGATCTGCCACTACCTGCCCGACGGGCTCACCCGCAACTTCGCGGCCAACGCCAAACGCAACCCGATCGGCTACTGGAAGCACAAGCGCTACTGCGCCCAGCGGTCGACCACCCTCAAGGGGGTCGTGAGGGAGACCCTCCTCTACCTCGTCGGCTGCCGGCTCGCGGGGCAGCGCGGGGCCATCGCAATGGCCCCGCACAAGGTCGTCGCGGCGGCGTGCTACCTGCCGGCCCTCGTCGCCCGGCACACGGTGTTCAGGTAGGGCCGTCGTGGCGCAGACCGAAGGGCTCTCCCTCAGGGCCAATATGCTGTGGAACTCGGCCGGCTCCCTCACCCGGCTGGCCTGCAGCTACCTCGTCACCATCGCCGTGGTGAGGCTGTCGCACGGCTTCGACGCCGCCGGGGCGCTGGCGCTGGCGATGTCGATCTCCAACCTCGTCAACCCCTTCGCCGACTTCCGGCTCCGCACCGTCCAGGTCACCGACGTGCGCGACGAGCGCAGTTCCGGCGCCTACGTGGGCCTGCGGATCTGCACGACCGGGCTCGCCTTCGTCATCGGCGCGGTCTACGCGCTGGCGACGACGTCGTTCGCCGCGATGCCCGTCATCCTCCTGTACCTGGTGTACTCCCTCGCGGGGAACTTCATCGAGGTGCTCCACGCCATCGACCAGCGGCACAGGCGGATGGACTACATCGGCAGGTCCTACATGATGCAGGGGGTCTTCACCCTCGTCGTCTTCTGCCTGGGACTGCGGCTGACCAATTCCCTCGAGGTCGCGGTCATCCTCATGGCGGCGGTCACCGTCCTGATCGGCGTCGTCTACGACGTGCCCCGGGCGGCGCGCTTCGAGGTCCTGCGACCGGTGGTCGAGATCGGGCCCGCCCTCAAGGTGCTCGCCACCCTCCTTCCGCTCGTGCTCGCCCAGGTGTGCTCCAGCGCCGTGCTCACCGTGCCCCGCCAGCACCTCGCCATGACCGCCGGCGCCGCGGCCCTGGGGATCTACTCCGCGGTCGCCTCCCCGGCCGTCATCGTGCAGATGGGCGCGACCTACGTCTACAGCCCCCTCATGGGGGAATTCGCCGACAAGTTCCGCACGGACAAGCGCGCGGCGATGAGGCTCCTGCGCCGGACCGTCGTCGGCATCGTCCTCGTGACCGCGGCCTTCTCGGTCCTCCTGCTGCTCCTGGGACGGCCGATCCTGTGGGTGATGTACGGCTCCGGCGTCGTGGAGTACACCTATCTCCTCCAGCCGGCGGTCCTGTGCACCCTCATGACGGCCTTCGCCTGGTTCATGAACGACCTCCTGCTCGCCCTGCGGGACTTCAAGGCCAGTTTCCTGGGCAATGCGGCGGCGGCCGTCGTCACCGTCGCGAGCTCGACGATCATCGTCGACGCCTTCGGGATGAACGGGGTCAGCTGGGTCGGCGTCCTGTCCTACGGCGTCGCCGTGCTCGTCCTCCTCGGCTTTCTCGCCCGCGATTACCGCAGGCTGGACGGCTGAGGCCCCGATCCCGCCGCGCTCGGCGCGCGGTGTCGCGCCGGCGGCCCGTCGGGCGCCGGGTATCATGACCGCGGCCCCACCTGATTGGAATGAGCGATGGTCACCGTCATCACGTACGGCACGTACGATCTCCTGCACCGCGGACACATCAACCTCCTGCGCAACGCGCGCGCCCTGGGGGACCGCCTCATCGTGGGCGTCACCACCGAGGGGTTCGACAAGATGCGGGGCAAGCTCCTCGTGCGCCAGTCCCTCAATGAGCGGGTCGAGGCCGTCAAGGCCACGGGCCTGGCCGACGAGGTGATCATCGAGGAGTACGAGGGGCAGAAGATCGACGACATCAGGCGCTACGGCGTCGACGTCTTCGCCATCGGCGACGACTGGGCGGGCAGGTTCGACTACCTCTCGGAGTTCTGCAAGGTCGTCTACCTGCCGCGGACCCGGGGGATCTCGAGCACCGAGTTGCGCAGCGGCGGCCACGACCTGCGCCTGGGCGTCGTGGGGGACGGGACATCGCTCGACCGCCTCCTGGAGGAGTGCGGCCACGTGGGCGGACTGCGCGTGACGATGTGCCTCGACGCCGACCGGGGGCCGTCCGGGACGGCGGGGAGGGGGGGCGAATCCCCGGTCGAGGAGGCGGCCGACCTCGACGAGCTCCTCCCGGCCGTGGACGCGGTGTACGCGGTGGTCTCGCCGCGCAAACGTTCACTGGTCGCGAAGAAGGCGCTGGAGCACGGGGTCCACGTGCTGTGCGAGACCCCGGTCGCGCTGGACGCGGGCGACGCGGCCGAGCTGCTCGACCTCGCCCGGGACCGGGGCCTGGTCTTCGCCGAGGCGTTGAAGACCGCGTACTCCCTGGCCTTCCAGCGGATGAAGCTCCTGCTCAAGGGCGGGGTCATCGGCGAGGTGAAGAGCGTCGAGGCGACCTGCACGAGCCTGCACGTGCGCCCGAGCTGGTCCGGCGACCGGCGCGAGGGGGCGGGGGCGATGACGGACTGGGGGCCGTACGTGCTGCTGCCCGCCCTGGACATCCTCGGCCACGACCCTGTGGACCTGTCCTTCATCGCCTCGTTCGACGAGGCCTCGCACGTCGACCAGTACACGAAGATCATCATGAGGTACCCGCGCGCCGAGGCGACCCTCAAAGCCGGGGGCGGCGTCAAGGCCGAGGGCGACCTCGTCGTGGCCGGCACCAGGGGGTACGTCTACGCCCCGGCGCCGTGGTGGAAGATGGACTACTTCGAGATCCGCAAGGAGGATCCGCGGGACAACCGCCGCTACTTCTACCAGTTCGAGGGCGACGGCATCCGGGACGAGCTGGCCGATTTCGTCCGCAGGATCCGCAACGAGGCGCGGGAGAGCATCGTCACCGAGGAGCTCACCAGGAAGATCGCGGAGATCATCGAGATCTTCAGGGGCGGCGCGGGCGTCCACACCATCTGAGCCCGCGAGGGCCGACGCCGCCGCTCCCCGCGGTCGGTAGGGTGGTCCGCGTCGGACCGACCCGGTCACCGCCCCGATCGCGGGGCGCGGAGGGCGCTGGCCCCCCATGGAACTGCTGCGTAAGGATGCGACAATGATCAATTTCACCGTCGGACCGGTCCAGGCCGACGACTCCGTCAGAAGGATCGGCGGCGAGCAGGTCCCATACTTCCGGACCCCGGAATTCTCGGCCGTGATGAAGGAGAACGAGCGGATGTTCCTCGATCTGCTGCACGCTCCCGAGGGCTCTCGCGCCGTCTTCATCACGGGCTCCGGAACGGCCTCGATGGAGGCCTCCATTATGAATGTCCTGTGCGAGGACGACCGGGCCGTCGTCGTCGACGGCGGCAGTTTCGGCAGGCGCTTCTGCGAGTTGTGCGAGTTGTATTCCGTCGACTTCGAGCGCATCTCCCCGGAGTTCGGCAGGGCGCTGACCGACGACGATTTGAAACCATTCGAGGGCGCGCGGGGATTCACGGCCTTCGTCGTCAATATCCACGAGACCTCGACCGGGGTGCTCTACGACCTCGACCTGATCTCCGACTTCTGCAGGCGCAACGGGCTGCTCCTTGTCGTCGATGCGATCAGTTCCTTCCTCGCCGACCCGCTGGACATGGGCGCCGCCGGCATCGACGTCGTCATCGCGGGGTCGCAGAAGGCGCTGGCCTGCCCGCCCGGGATCTCCCTCATCGCCCTGTCCCCGCGGGCCCTGGCGCGCGTGGCGGCCCACCCGAGCAAGTGCATGTACCTCGACCTGAGGAGCGCGCTGGCCAACGGGGACCGCGGGCAGACCCCCTTCACCCCGGCGGTCGGCGTCCTCCTCCAGATCAACCAGAGGCTGCGCGAGATCGAGGAGAGGGGCGGCGTCGAGGCCGAGATCGCGAGGACGGGGCTCCTCGCCGGGGACTTCAGGCGCCGGCTGGCGGGACTCCCCTTCGAGATCACCTCCGAGAGCCTGTCGAATGCGGTGACCCCGCTCCACCCGACGACGGCCGGCGCGAAGGACGTCGTCGAGACCCTCAAGACGGATTACGGGATCTGGGTCACCCCCAGCGGAGGTGCGCTCGCGCAGACTCTGCTCCGCGTCGGCCACATCGGGGCCCTCACGGTGGACGACAACCGGACCCTCGTCGACGCCCTGGTCGACATGAGGTCCCGCGACCTGATCTGAGGCGCGCCGGCCGCCCGCCCTCCGCCCGGCCGTCCGCCGCTCAGCGCCGCTCGCGGGCCAGGATGTCGAGCAGGTACTGCCCGTAGCCGGACTTGACCAGGGGCTCGGCGCGCTCGCGCAGGCCGTCGTCGTCGATGAAGCCCATGCGCCAGGCGATCTCCTCGGGGCAGCCGATGTTGAGGCCCTGGCGGTACTGGATGGTGCGGATGAAGCTCGTGGCGTTCGCCAGGGAGTCGAAGGTCCCCGTGTCCAGCCAGGCCGTGCCGCGGGGCAGGACCTCGACCGTCAGGCGCCCGGCCTCCAGGTAGGCGCGGTTGATGTCGGTGATCTCGTACTCCCCGCGCGCCGAGGGCTTGAGGCCGCGCGCGATCCCGACCACGTCGTTGTCGTAGAAGTACAGGCCCGGCACCGCGTAGTCGGACTTGGGGCGGGCGGGCTTCTCCTCGATGGACACGGCCTTGAAGTCCTCGTCGAACTCGACGACTCCGTAGTCGCTCGGGTTGGCCACCCGGTAGGCGTAGACGACGCCGCCGTCGGGGTTGGTGTGGCGCCGCAGCCGGGTGCCCATGCCGGGGCCGTAGAAGATGTTGTCGCCGAGCACGAGGGCCGCGCTCTGCCCGCCGATGAAGTCGGCTCCGAGCACGAAGGCCTGGGCCAGGCCGTTGGGGACCTCCTGGACGGTGTAGGACAGGTCGACGCCGAGCCGGGAGCCGTCGCCCAGCAGCCGGTGGAAGCTCTCGGCGTCGTGCGGGGTGGTGATGACCAGCACGTCCTGGATGCCCGCGAGCATGAGCGTGCTCAGCGGGTAGTAGATCATCGGCTTGTCGTAGACCGGGACGAGCTGCTTGGAGGTGCCCAGGGTGATCGGGTTGAGTCGCGTGCCGGATCCGCCGGCCAGGATGATGCCTCGCATGGGCACAGTCTGACGCATGGGCGGCGCTTCGGCCCAATGGGCCGACCGGTGCGTCCGCCCCGCGGAGCGCGGGCGGCCGGTCTTCATCGCGCTGCGCCGACCCGCGGACGACCGTGCGCCGCCTCTCCGGGTGACGAACGTCATGCCGCCCCAATGCTGCGCTACCCTTGTGCTACAAGGCCGATGTGAGCATCGTTAAAGGTCGGATGTATGGAAGTGCATGTCCATCCCCGTGTTTCGACTAGACACCCGGAGGTTGCGTTCGTCGACGTTGAAAGGGCGTTCTCGGCGGCGCTGTGCTCCCGGGCGAGGAACACTGAGCCCGTGCAGTGGGTTGGTGTGGGGTTGGATGCGAGAGGCAGGCTGTTGGAGTTCATCGCCATTGAGACAGGGCCCGATCGGTGGCTTGTGTTCCATGCAATGGTTGCCACGAAGAAGGTTCTCAGAGAGCTCGGCTTGGCCAGATGAGGAGCGATATGAAGAAGTACACCGCTGTGGACGGCGCGCAGTTCACCGACGCGGATCTCGAGCGCTGGGCGGAGGAGGCCGAGTCGGAGGAGCCCTACGGCGGCGCGCACCTCGGCCCGACCTCGCCCGGTCGGCCGGCGGGCGCGGGCGGCCGGGATCGCCCGCTCGTCCTCCGCCTCGACGCCGCTCGGCGCTCCAAGCTCGACGAGGTCGCCCGACTGCGGCGCACCACCGCCTCCCAGGTCGTCCGGGAGCTGATCGACTCCCTGTGACACCGGTCTTCGCGGAGTGCGGACCCGATCCGCGCTACCCTGCCGCATGTTCGACCCCGCACCCGACCCCGGAGGACCGCTTCGCCATGGAACGACTCGACGGCGCACGGCAGTCCTACGACTGGGGCTCGACGACGGCCATCCCCGAGATGCTGGGCCTGGAGCCCGACGGCGCCCCGTGGGCCGAGCAGTGGTACGGCGCCCACCCCGCCGGGCCCACCCGCCTGGCGGACGGGCGCACGCTGGCCGCGCTGCTCGCCTCCGACCCCGACCGGTTCCTGGGCGAGGACATCATGCGCCGCTTCGGCCCCCAGCTGCCCTTCCTCCTCAAGATCATCGCCCCCGACCGGGCCCTGTCCCTCCAGGTGCACCCCTCCCTGGAGCAGGCGGTGCGGGGATTCGAGCGGGAGAACGCCGCGGACGTCGCCCCGGACTCCCCGGTGCGCAGCTTCAAGGACTCCAACCACAAGCCCGAGATGGTCCTGGCGCTGACCCGCTTCGAGGCGGTCGCCGGCTTCCGGGCCCCGCGCCGGGCCGCCGAGGTCCTCGGGGGGCTGGACAGCCCGCCGGCCCGGCGCATGCGGCGCACCCTGCGGCTCAACCCCACGCGGTTCGGCATCCGGCAGGCCTTCACCGAGCTCGTCTCCGCCGACACCCGGCCGGAGGCCTCCGAGATGGCCGAGCTCGTCGCCGAGATCTCCCGGCGCCTGGCCGAGGGGCGCTCACCGTCGCGGCGGGTCGACGCCAACGTCGTCGAGATGGCGCGGGCCTTCCCCCACGACCCGGGGATCGCCGCGGCCCTCCTGCTCAACCCCGTCACCCTCAGGCGCGGCGAGGCGCTGTTCGTGCCCGCCGGGTCCGTCCACGCCTACATCAGCGGCCTGGGGGTGGAGATCATGGCCTCCTCCGACAACGTCCTGAGGGCCGGACTGACCACCAAGCACGTCGACGTGCCCGCCATGCTCGCCTGCGTCGACTACGTCGCCGCCCCGCCCGTGCGGCCCGCGCCGGAGTACCTGTCCCGCGCCACCCGCGCCTACTACGCCCCCGTGGACGACTTCGAGCTGCTGGTGACCACCGTCGTCCCCCAGGACGGGCGCGTGCCCGTGCCCGGGCGGGGTCCGCGGATCCTCCTGGGCCTGGAGGGGACGACGACGGTGACCACGCCCGCGGGCAGCGCCGAGCTGACCCGCGGGCGGGCCCTGTTCGTGGGGGCCGACGAGCGCACCCTCGCCGTCGAGGGGGAGGGGGAGTTCGCCCAGGCCGACGTGCCCTGAGCCGCGCCCCGGCGCCGGCTTCGGGCCGGGAGCCGC
>ERZ772945.803-NODE-803-length-24032-cov-5.254994_pt1 | contig 24032 bp, 19 predicted proteins | sample MGYA00511681_ERZ772945 | MGnify/ENA primary metagenome ERZ772945 (study PRJEB29015, sample SAMEA2737943) | human oral metagenome | biome: human oral; feature: human-associated habitat; material: dental | place: China | collected 2143 ...
AGGCGCCCGAGACCAGGCCGTCCGCGTCGCCCATCTTCACCATCATGGTGCCGAAGTAGGTGGCGTCGTCCATCTGCTCGCGGGCCTGCTCGATGGTCACGCCCTTCTTCGCGCGCAGCTCGGCGAACTTCTGGGCATATGCCTCGTGCCGCTCGCTGGTCCTGGGGTCGATGACCTCTGCGCCCTCGACGTCGATCTGGGAGGGGTCACCCAGGATGACGAGCTTCGCCAGGCCCCCGGCGACGATCTTCCTGGCCGCCTCGATGGTGCGGGGGTCCTCGCCCTCGGGCAGGACGACGGTCTTGACGTCGGCCTTGGCCGCATCCTTCATGCGCTGCAGAAACTCGCTCATCGACTCTCCTTCTGGTTGGCTTCCTCTGCCCCGGGGAGGCCACCGTCCCCGAATCGTGGGGCGTGACCTGGCTTTTGGGTGCAATCCTTCCCATTATAGGGCGGCGTGATAGAATCGACCAAGGAATCGAGCCGTGGGCAGTGGCCTGCAACTCGATTTATTTGTGCGCAGTGCCCACGCGAAGCGCGGGACGCCCATCGAAGGGAAACGACCATGAACCTCAACGTAGGCCTTCCGGACGACTTCAACCCCTCCTCCTTCGACGTGATCGTCGTGGGGGCCGGATACGCCGGTGCCGTCTGCGCGCGTCGCCTCGCCGAGGCCTGTGGCTCCAAGGTCTGCATCCTCGAGCGCCGCGGCCATGTGGCGGGCAACGCCTACGACTACAGGGACGAGGCGGGCGTCCTCGTGCACAAGTACGGCCCGCACATCTTCCACACCGCCGACGAGCGCGCGTTCCAGTTCCTCTCGCGCTTCACCGACTGGACGGAGTACCAGCACAAGGTCCTCGCCGACGTGCATGGCACCCTCATGCCCGTCCCCTTCAACCACACGTCCCTCAAGCTCGCCTTCGGCGAGGAGAGGGGAGAGCGGCTCTTCCAGAAGCTCGTCGCGACCTTCGGCATGGACAAGAAGGTCCCCATCATGGAGCTGCGCGAGAAGAACGACCCCGACCTCTCCGAGGTGGCGGACTACGTCTACGAGAACGTCTTCCTGCACTACACGATGAAGCAGTGGGGCAAGACGCCCGACCAGATCGACCCCTCCGTCATGGGCCGCGTTCCCGTCTTCGTGGGCGACGACGACCGCTACTTCCCCCTGGCGCCCAACCAGGGCATGCCCGCCGACGGCTACACCGCCATGTTCGAGCGCATGCTCGACCACGACCTGATCAAGGTCTACGTGGGCGTCGACGCCCGGGACCTCCTCAGCACGGCGGACGGCGTGGTCAACGTCTGCGGCAGGCCCTTTGGCGGCGAGGTCATCTACACCGGTCCCCTGGACGAGCTCTACGGCTTCGACCTGTCGGGCCCGGCGAAGAACGCCAAAGAGGCCGTCCAATGGACGTACTTCGGCTACCTCGCCTCCGTCAAGAGCCAGGACGGCGCGGCGATGTCGATCGGGCGCCTGTCCGGCTTCCTCGACGTCTACTTCGAGCGCGATCTCAAAGCGGGCCTCATCACCGAGTCCGACGCCCAGGAGATGATCGACGCCATCGTCATCAAACTCCGCATCACCCGTTTCCTCCGCACGATCGACTACGACCAGATCTTCTCGGGCGATCCCTATTGGGCCACCTGGTCGGACGCCGGGTTCGGCGAAGACGGCCGCACGCTCGTCACTAAGACGTCCTTCCGGCTGCTCCAGACGCTGCGCAACCTCGGCCCGGCCCCCGAGCCGAACATCACGATCTTCTGGTCGCCGGAGCTCCCCGCGGGATACAAGGAGTTCTGCGCCGCGATCTCGATCGAGACCTCGTCGATCCAGTACGAGTCCGATCCGCAGATCCGAGGGCACTGGGGCGACGACGCGGCCATCGCCTGCTGCGTGTCGCCCATGCGCGTCGGCAAGCAGATGCAGCTCTTCGGGGCGCGGGTGAACGCGGGCAAGGCCCTCCTGTACGCCATCAACGGCGGGCGCGACGAGATGTCCGGCAAGCAGATCGTCGAAGGCTTCGAGCCCGTCCGAGGCGACGGCCCGCTCGACTTCGACGACGTGTGGGCTAAGTACGAGGAGATGCTCGACTGGGTCGTCGGAACCTACGTCGAGGCCCTCAACATCATCCACTACTGCCACGATCGCTACGCGTATGAGGCCGTCGAGATGGCCCTGCACGATTCCGACATCGTGCGCACTATGGGCTGCGGCATCGCGGGCCTGTCGATCGTCGCGGATTCGCTGAGCGCGATCAAGTACGCGAAGGTGACGCCGGTCCGAGACGAGACGGGGCTCATCGTCGACTACCTGACCGAGGGCGACTTCCCGACCTACGGCAACGACGACGACCGCGCCGACGACATCGCCGCGACGATCGTCCACACGATCATGGACAAGATCAAGGCGATCCCCATGTATCGCGACGCCATCCCGACCCAGTCGGTGCTGACCATCACGTCGAACGTCGTCTACGGCCGGAACACCGGGAGCTTCCCTTCGGGGCACCGCAGGGGCACTCCATTCAGCCCGGGCGCCAACCCCGAGAACGGCATGGACACGCACGGAATGCTCGCGTCGATGCTCTCGGTGGGCAAGCTCGACTACGAGGACGCGCTCGACGGCATATCGCTGACCAATACGATCACCCCGAGCGGGCTGGGCCGCACGAAGAACGAGCAGGTGGGCAACCTCGTCGCCGTTCTCGACGGCGGCTTCATCCCGGAGGATTCGTTCCTCTCCTGACGGGACTCCGGGACTGCGCGACCCGGAGTCCCGGACATCGAGCATGGGGCGGATCGCTTCATGACACATCAGTCCGACACGACAGAAGGAGCCGAAACATGGCCACCAAAACATACGAAGAGCGTTTGGCTTCGATGAAGGCCAATCGCGAGGACCGCGGCGGCATCGCCGGCCTGTACCATGCCAACATCAATGTCCTGAATCGAGACACCCTCGAGGACGCGATGGAGCACCCGGAAAAGTATCCGAACCTCACCGTCCGAGTCTCCGGATACGCGGTGAACTTCGTGCGCCTGACCCGCGAGCAACAGCTCGACGTGCTCTCGCGCACCTTCCACCGTATGTGATGTCTCCACTCGTTGTGGGCGCCGGGGACCAGGACTTCCTGGCCCCGGCTTCCCGTCTCAAGGGCAACGGGACCGCCGGCCTCATCGAGCTGACGGACCTCGAACACGCGGACCGTCTGCGCCGCATGCGCGAAGGCACGCTCGGATCGATTCACTCGTGGGAACTGGTCACAGCTGTCGACGGGCCCGGCGTGCGTATGACGATCTTCATGGCAGGCTGCCCTCTGCGTTGCCTGTACTGCCACAATCCGGACACCTTCCAGATGCGCGACGGCGAGCCTGTGGAAGTCGACCAGCTGCTCAGGCGCTTGAAACGGTACCGGCCGACGTTCAAAGCCTCTGGAGGCGGACTGACCGTGTCGGGCGGGGAAGTGCTCATGCAGTCGGCGTTCGCGGCGAAGCTGCTCGCGGGCGCCAAGGCGATGGGGATCCACACCTGCATCGACACGTCGGGATTCCTGGGATCCCACGTGAGCGACAAGATGCTCGACGACATCGACCTCGTCCTCCTCGACGTGAAATCCGGGATACCGGAGACGTACAAGAAAGTCACGGGACGCGAACTCGCGCCCACCATCGCATTCGGGGACCGGCTGGCCGCGAAGGGCACGGAGGTGTGGATCCGGTTCGTGCTGGTGCCCGGATTGACCGACGACCCGGAGAACGTCGAGGCGGTTGCCGACATCGTCGCAAAGTGGCCGAACGTCAGCCGCGTCGAAGTGCTTCCCTTCCATCAGATGGGTCGCGACAAGTGGAAGTCGCTCGGCCTGGACTACAAACTCGAAGACACCAAGCCCCCCACACGGGAGGAAACCGAAGCCGCCCGGCGGATCTTCCGCGCTCGCGGACTGACGGTGTACTGACGGGTGGATTCCCGCCCGCCCTCGAACCGCGGAGGAAGACCATGAAACTCAGCGCACGCAACCAGCTCAAGGGGACCGTCGTGTCCGTCGAGAGAGGCGCCGTCAACGGCGTGGTCAAGATCGAGGTGGCTCCCGGAATGGTCATCACCTCCTCGATCACCAATGCGGCGATCGACGAACTCGGCCTGGCCCCGGGCGTCGAGGCGTACGCCGTGATCAAGGCGTCCAACGTCATCGTCGGTGTGGAAGGCTGAGCCCCCGGCTCGCGCATCCGGGCGCCGCATCGGACGGCCGCCCGGATGCGCGCAGCGAACCGGGCGGCTCCGCGGTGGGACGGGTGCGCCAACCGCGGGCGGAAGCGCGCCGGCTCTCTTCTCTCCCGCGGTCAGGCCCGAGCGCGGCCTGGAGCGCGCGATATCGAAGTCGCCGAGCGCACGGAAGGCGGGCGTGTGGAATCGGTGTGGGCGCCCCGTCCGGTGGAGGCGCGCGCCCGGCGGGGGTGACCGTGAGCCAGGCCAATCGCGCGATCTCCCGCGCGATGCCCTTCGTCGTTCCCAGCGCCATGGCGCTAGGCATCCTCCTGCCGGGAATCGTCGGACGCCTCGTCCCGGCCGTTCCCGCCGTCTTCTTCGTGGTCGTCTTCGCGGGGTCGGCGGCGCTCCGCCTGACCAGCATCCGCGACGTGCTCCGCAGGCCCGCGCCCCTCCTGGCCATTCTCGCGATCCTCCACACGGTCATGCCGGTGCTCGCGTGGGCCGTCGCCCGGGTGGGGTTCGCGGCGCATCCCGACATCGCCGAGGGTGTGATCCTCGAATTCCTCGCGCCGACGGCCAGCGCGGGATTCGCCTGGATCTCCATCTGCGGGGGCAGCACGCCGCTCGGCCTCGTCGCGGTCTTCGCGGACACCGTCCTGTCACCCGTCTTCATCCCGCTCGGCGTCCGCGTCTTCATCGGCTCGAACGTCGCGATCAGCACGTCCAGCCTCGCGTGGGACATGGCCGTCATGATACTCATCCCGGGAGTGCTCGCCGTGCTCGTCAACGAGGCGAGCGGCGGACGCTGCGGGCGGCGGGCCGGGCCGTGGCTGGAGATCGTCGTCAAGCTCGGGATCCTCCTCGTCATCCTCGCCTCCGCGACGCGCATCGCCCCGCTCGTGCGAACCCTGAATCCGCTGCTCGCCGTGGTCACCGCCGTCATGTTCCTCGTATCGGCCGCAGGCTACCTGTTGGGATGGGCGGCGGGACGCGCCATGCGGAGGGATCGGGGAGACGTCGTCGCCATGATCTACGGGTCCGGGATGCGCAACATCAACGCCGGAGCCGTCATCGCAGTGAGTTACTTCCCCGCGGCGACCGTCTTCCCCGTCATCGTCTCCACGCTCTTCCAACAGGTGACGGCAGCGCTCGTCGCCGCCGTCATCCGCAGACGGCTCCCGCGAGAAGGCGGAGGACTCGGAATGCGCCTGTAGCCGGCGGCGTCCAGCCGCGCCTCAGCCGGGGAACTCGGCGGCCGTCGTGGTCTGCGAACGCACGCCCGGCAGCGTGGAGTACTCGGCCATCATGTTGACCAGGCCGATGGCCTGCAGCGCAGTGAACGGCGCGCCGTCCCGATCCGCGGTGGTGTGGGCGTCGGCTACGAGCGTCACCCCGTATCCGCGGTAGAGCCCTCCGAAGAGAGTCGAGCGGATGCAGGCGTCCGTCATGGCGCCGCACAGGAAGAAATGCGTGACGCCCGCGCGCTCGAAGAGGTTTTGAAGCTCGGTCTCCGCGAAGGAATCGCCGTACGCCTTGTGGACGATCGGTTCGCCGGGCGCGGGGGAGAGCCCCTCGACGATCTGCCATCCGCCGCTCGCCTCGGGCATGCCTTCGTCGGTATGCTGCACCCACACCACGGGGATGCCCGCCGCCCGCGCCTTGCCGACGCAGTCGGCGATGTTGGCGATCGTCTTCTCGCGCAGGGCGGTCCCGGCCATGATGTCGTTTTGCGCATCGACGACGAGCAAGGCCGTTGCATCACAAGCCGCCATGGAGATCCTTTCGAACGAATGTTTGATAGAAGCGTACGTCCGAGCCGACGGCGGGTCAACCTGCGCCTCGACCGGGCGACCGCGTGGGCTCGCTCGAATGGGGACGGCGGTCGGATCGCGGCCCATCGGCCGGCCGGTGCGGGCGCCTACGCGAGCGTCGGCCCCTGGCGTAGGCTGGAGGCCTATGCGTACCGAGAACCTCCCTTCCGATGAGACGAATCCCGCCTATCAGGCGACGATGGAGCGGCTTCGCGCCAGAATCCGGGAGAGCGCCGCGAGGGACGCCGGGGGCCGGGGGTCGGAGGGCGCCGGCCGGGATGGCGCACGCACGGGAGCCAAGCCGCCGATGCGCGACCCCGGCGGCTCCCGGACCGAGAGGATCCTCCGCGGCCTCAACCCCCAGCAGCACGAGGCGGTCGTCCACGAAGGCGGCCCGCTGCTCGTCGTAGCCGGGGCCGGTTCGGGCAAGACCAGGGTCCTGACGAGCCGCATCGCCTACCTCATCGCGTCCGGGCGCGCCGACGCCGGGCAGATCCTGGCCATCACCTTCACCAACAAGGCCGCCAGGGAGATGCGCGAGCGCCTGGAGGCGATGCTCGGACGGGTTTCCCGCGCCATGTGGATTTCGACCTTCCACTCGGCCTGCGTGCGTATCCTGCGCTCCGAGCACGCGGCGCTCGGCATGCGCTCGACTTTCACCATCTACGACGCCGCCGACGCCCAGCGCCTCATGGCCATGGTGTGCCGCGAGGAGCAGATCGACTCCCGCGCCCATCCGCCCAAGCGGATCTCCCGGCGCGTGTCCGACATGAAGAACGAGCTCGTCACACCCGCAGCCGCGGCAGAGGCGGCCCATGAGCCGGAGGAGCGAGTCGCGGCCCAGGCGTACGCGGTCTACCAGCGGCGGCTGCGCGAGGCCAACGCCATGGACTTCGACGACCTCATCATGGAGACGGTCGCCCTTCTGAGGGACAACCCCGGTCTCGCCGAGCACTACCGGCGGCGCTTTCAGCACGTCCTCGTCGACGAATACCAGGACACCAACCACGCGCAGTACGCGCTCATCCGCCTGCTCACCGGCACGCGGAAGGACGCCGTCCGCTCCGGCCTGACGGTCGTGGGGGACGCCGACCAGTCGATCTACGCCTTCCGCGGGGCGACCATCCGCAACATCGAGGACTTCGAGGAGGATTTCCCCGAGGCGACGTCGATCTTCCTCGAGCAGAACTACCGCTCGACCCAGTCGATCCTCTCCGCCGCCAACCACGTCATCTCCCACAACCCGGGCCGACGGGCCAAGCGGCTGTGGACGGACCGGGGGGACGGCGAGAGGATCGTCGGCTACGTCGCCGACGCGGAGGCGGACGAGGCGGCCTTCGTCGTCGAGGAGATCGACTCCCTGAGGGAGAGCCACGGGTGCCGATACGGGGACGTGGCCGTCTTCTACCGGACCAACGCCCAGTCCCGGGCCGTCGAGGACATGTTCGTCCGCGCGGGGATCCCCTACAGGGTCATCGGCGGCACCCGCTTCTACGAACGGCGCGAGATCAAGGACGCCCTCGCCTACCTGCACGCCGTCGTCAACCCCGACGACACCGTCTCGATCCGGCGCATCCTCAACACGCCCAAGCGCGGGCTGGGGAAGAAGGCCGAGGAGGCCGTGGCCCGGCACGCCGAACGGTGGGGGATATCCTTCGGCCGGGCGCTGGCCGACGTCGCGGAGGGCGAGCGCGGCGAGGACGGCGGGGAAGAGCGGCAGGACGGGGCGGCAGAGTCCGGCGCCGCAGCCGCCGGACGGGGGCCGGTTCCCGGCCTGACGGCGCGGGCCCGCAAGACGATGACCGGCTTCGTCGAGACGATCGAACGCGCCCGGGCCATGGCGGAGGCCGGCCAGGCCCCCGCCGACGTGCTCGACGAGATCCTCGAAGCCGCCGGATACCTGGAGACGCTCAGGCAGTCCACCGACCCGCAGGACGAGTCTCGCCTGGAGAACCTCGCGGAACTGCATTCGGTGGCGCTGGAATTCGCGGACGCCGATCCCGACGCGACGCTCGCGGACTGGCTCGACCGGATCTCGCTCGTCTCGGACAGCGACCAGCTCGCCGATGAGGACGGCCGCGAAGGCGAGGTCACCCTCATGACCGTCCACACCGCCAAAGGACTCGAATTCCCGGTCGTCTTCCTCACCGGACTGGAGGACGGCACCTTCCCGCACATGCGGTCCCTGGCCGACCCCCGGGAGCTCGCCGAGGAACGGCGCCTGGCCTACGTCGCGCTGACGAGGGCCCGCGAACGCCTGTACATCACGCGCGCGGCCGCCCGCTCGGCCTGGGGGGCGCCGCAGGAGTTCCCGCCGTCGCGGTTCATCGAGGAGATACCGGCGGAACTGATCGACTGGCGCAGGCAGGAGTCGAGCCACGACGTCCTGCGCTCCTCGGGATGGAGCCGGCCGGGCGCGGGCCGCGGCAGGCGCGGAGAACGCGGGGAAGCGGACGGCTTCTCCTACGACTCCGCCTTCGACGACGCCCCCGTGGTGGGGTCCGGCACAGGCTTCGTCCCCGGCAGGCTCGGAGTCGACGCGCCCGGGCCCCAGGCCCCGGAGCGAGTTGAGGAGCGAGCCGGCGGGGCGCAGGCGGCGGGCGCCGACTCAGGACTCATCGACCACGCAGGCTTCTCCATCGGGGACGACGTCCGCCACAAGAGCTTCGGCACGGGCAGGATCCTCGCCTTCGAAGGCCAGGGGCGGTCCGCCGTGGCCAAGGTGCGCTTCGCCAACGGGCAGACCAAACGGCTCGCCCTGCGCTTCGCGCCGCTGGAGAGGATCTGAAGCCCTGAAGCCCGCTCACCCCCAGACGCCGCGCCGGTACTGGACGGGCATCGGGGAGTCGTCGACGCCGAGCCGCGCGGCCCAACGCAGAGGGACGTAGGGATCGGTCAGGGCGAGGCGGCCGACCGCGACGGCGTCGCATTGCCCGGTGACGAGCGCCTGTTCGGCCTGCTCCGCGGAGGTGACCATGCCCACGCCCACGACCTTCGCCTCGCTTCCCGCCACGGCGCGCTTGACGTCGGCGGCGAAGGGCAGCTGGTAGCCGGGGCCGAGCGGGATGTCGGCGGGAAGGAGCGCCCCCGACGAAATGTGCAGGACGTCGACGCCGTGCTCGACCAGGACGGAGGAGAGCCGGCACGTCGCCTCGGACGTGAGGCCCCCGTCCAGCCAGTCCGTCGCCGAGAGCCGCACGCACAGGACGCGGTCGCCCACGGCCCGCCTCACGCCGTCGACGATGCGCAGCAGGAAGCGCCGGCGGTTCTCCTCGCTGCCGCCGTAGGAGTCCGTGCGGGTGTTCGACAGGGGGGAGAGGAACTCGTGGATGAGGTACCCGTGGGCCCCGTGGAGCTCGACCACGTCGACGCCCGCCTCGACCGCACGCGAGGCGGCGGCCGCGAAGGCGTCGACGAGCCGGTCGATGCCCGCCTCGTCGAGCGCCTCCGGCGTGGGCATGCCGGGGAAGGCGACGGCGCTGGGAGCCAGAAGGTCCCACTCCGGCTTCTCTCCCCGCCGGGAATCGGGGCCTTCGGAAGCGGGGTTCACCTCGGACTTGCGCCCCCCGTGGCCGAGCTGGACGCCCGCCAGGGCGCCGCCCGCGTGGATGGCCTCGACGATGCGCGCGAAGCCGGCGACCTGCCCGCCGTCCCACAGGCCGAGGTCCCGCGGCGACAGCCGCCCCTCGGGGCTGACCGCCGTCGCCTCGACGACGATCGTCCCGAATCCGCCGGAGGAGCGCGCCGCGTAGTGCTGCACGTGCCAGTCGGTGGCCCGCCCGTCCTCGGCGTACACCGAGTACATGCACATCGGGGGCAGCCACAGGCGATTGCGGGCCGTCGCGTTGCGTAATGACAGAGGGGAGAAAAGCGAACTCATGCGCCTCATCGTACGCTCGAAGGCGTCGGCGGTCTCGTCTAAACTTGAGGGCGTCTGGAAACGAGGAGCCGGAAGGACGACTACGTGGACCTTTACGAATACCAAGCCCGCGACCTGTTCGAAGCGCACGGCGTATCGGTTCCGCCGGGCGTCGTCGCCTCGACTCCCGCCGAAGCCGAGGCCGCCGCGGGCCGGCTCGGCGGAGGGCTCACCGTCGTCAAGGCCCAGGTCAAGACGGGTGGGCGCGGAAAGGCCGGAGGAGTCAGACTCGCCCGCACGCCGGCCGAGGCGCACTCCGCCGCCGAGGCGATCCTCGGCATGGACATCAAGGGGCACACGGTGCGCCGCGTCCTCGTCGCATCGGGGGTCGACGTCGCGCGCGAATTCTACTTCTCGGTCCTCCTCGACCGCGCCGAACGCCGCTGCCTGGCCATGTGCTCGGTGGAAGGCGGCATGGAGATCGAACAGCTCGCCAGGGAACGGCCCCAGGCGCTCGCGAGGGTTCCGATCGACCCGCTCGCGGGCCTCGACGAAGCGAAGGCGCGCGAAATCGTGCGAGCCGCGGGCTTCGACCCCGAGACGGGCGAAAAGGTCGCCCCCGTCCTCCTCAGACTGTGGGACGTCTACACCGGGGAGGACGCGACGCTCGTCGAAGTCAACCCGCTCGTGCTGACCGAGCGGGGCGAGGTCCTCGCCCTCGACGGCAAGGTCACACTCGACGACAATTCGCGTTTCCGCCACCCGGCCCACGAGGCCCTCCTCGACAAGGCGGCCGAGGACCCGCTGGAGGCGCGGGCCAAGGAGCTGGGCCTGAACTACGTCAAGCTCTCCGGCCAGGTCGGAGTCATCGGAAACGGCGCGGGCCTGGTCATGTCCACCCTCGACGTCGTCGCCTCCGCCGGAGAGGAGCTCGGCGTGGGGCCCGCCAACTTCCTGGACATCGGCGGAGGAGCCTCGGCCGACGTCATGTCCGACGGCCTCGACGTCATCCTGGGCGACCCCGAGGTCCGCTCCGTGTTCGTCAACGTCTTCGGCGGGATCACGGCCTGCGACGAAGTCGCCAGGGGGATCGTCGCCGCCCTCGAGACCCTCGACGAGGCGGCGGCCAAGCCGATCGTCGTGCGCCTCGACGGCAACGCCGTCGCCGAAGGGCGCGCGATCCTCGCCGAGGCGAACCATCCCCTCGTCACCCTCGTCGACACGATGGACGGCGCAGCGGCCGAGGCCGCTCGGCTCGCCGCCGCTGCAGGCCGAGCGGGTTAAGCCGGACGCGAAGTTAAGGAGCAGCCATGTCTATCTTCCTCGATGGGAACTCGAAGGTCATCGTCCAGGGGATGACCGGATCCGAGGGGCGCAAGCACACGCGCCGCATGCTCGGCGCCGGTACGAACGTCGTCGGCGGCGTCAACCCGCGCAAGGCGGGCACGTCCGTGGAGTTCGACGTCCTCCCCATCGGCCCCGGCGCCGAGGGCCGGGCCGCCGGAACCGTCTCCGTTCCCGTCTTCGGCACAGTCGCCGAGGCGAAGGACGCCACCGGCGCGAACGTCTCGGTCGTCTTCGTCCCGCCCGCCCACACGAAGGGCGCGGTCCTCGAAGCGGTGGACGCCGGCCTCGACCTCGTCGTGATCATCACCGAAGGCGTCCCGGTCGCCGACACGGTCGAATTCCTCGCCTACGCCGCCGAACGGGGGGTCAGGCTCATCGGCCCGAACTGCCCCGGCATCATCTCTCCCGGCCAGTCGAACGTCGGCATCACCCCGCCCGACATCACCGGGCCCGGCAGGCTCGGCCTCGTCTCCAAGTCGGGCACGCTCACCTACCAGCTCATGTACGAGCTCGCGGACATCGGATTCACGACGTGCATCGGCATCGGCGGCGATCCGGTGATCGGCACCACCCACATCGATGCGATCGCGGCCTTCGAAGAGGACCCGGCCACCGACCTCATCGTCATGATCGGCGAGATCGGGGGCGACGCCGAGGAGCGCGCCGCCGCCTACATCGCCGAACACGTGTCCAAACCGGTCGTGGCCTACGTCGCGGGTTTCACCGCCCCCGAGGGCAAGACCATGGGGCACGCCGGCGCCATCGTGTCGGGCTCGGCGGGAACCGCCGCCGCCAAGAAGGAGGCTCTGGAGGCCGTGGGCGTGCGCGTGGGCGGGACGCCCAGCCAGACGGCCGCCATCGCCAGGGACGTCCTGGGCGTGTGAGGGACGCCTTGCGGGGATGATCCCGCCGAGCTCGTCGGCGAGGGACGCCCGCCTGGGGCAATCTGGGGACGCCCTCGTTGGCGTCTCGGGTGCCAGGAGCTCCCCGACGCGCCCGCCCGGGGCATTCGCGGCTCCGGGTCGGCGGGTCGGCCCCGTCGCGAACGGGCGGCTTGCGGGCTTGCGCCCTGCGGGTCGGGTCTGCCCTCACCCGTGGGTGTCGGTCTCGCGCTGCCGGGCCGAGCGGGTCTCCAACTGGAACGTGGAGTGGTGGATCGCCACGTCGAAGTGCTCCGCCACGCACGTCCTCAGGTCGTCGAGTATGTCGATGGCGTGTCCATCCTGGAAGCATCCGTCGTCCACGACGACGTGCGCCGAGATGACGGGCAGGCCGGTGGCGACCGTCGAGGCGTGCAGATCGTGGACGGCGAGCACGTGGTCCAACCTCGTCATGTGCTCGCGGACCTCGTCGAGATCCAGGCCGCGGGGCGTCGTCTCCATGAGGATCGCCCCGGCCTCCCTGATGAGCTTGAACGCGCGGGGCAGGATGAGCGCGGCGATGAACAGGCCCGCCACGGCGTCGGCGCGCTGCCAACCCGTCGTGGCGATGACGATCGCCGCGACGATGACGCTCATCGAGCCCAGGGCGTCATTGGCCACCTCGAGGAAGGCCGCCCGCATGTTGAGGTTCGACCGGCGGTCCGAGGCCAGGACCAGTATCGAGACTACGTTGCCGACCAGCCCCACGACGCCGAAGGCCACGAGTATCGTCGACGGCATCTCGGGTGGCTTGCGGAACCGGCCTATCGCCTCGACGACCACGTAGACGCCCGTGCCCGCCAGGACCGTCGCCTGCGCGAGGGCGGCCAGCACCTCGACGCGCCGGTATCCCCACGTGTGCTTCGGCGACGACGGCCGCCGCACGAGCGTCGCCGCGACGAGGGCGACGAGGAGCCCCGACGAGTCCACGACCATGTGCACGGTGTCGGTCAGCAGCGCGAGGCTGCCGGTGAGCGCCGTGCCGATCGCCTGGGCCAGGAGGATCGTCAGGGTCACGGCGAAGGCGATCGCGATCTTGCCCCGCACGTCGGGGGCGCCGGGCGGGCCGGCCGGCGCGGCGTGCGAATGGTCGTGGGGCGGCATATCACGCGCCGCCCTGGGAAGCGTGGGCGAACAGGTGCGTGCGGAGGTCGGCGCCCTCGGAGACGGGCAGCAGCGGCAGCGCCACCGTTAGGAGCTTGGTGAGGTCCTCGGGGGAGGACAGGGAGAACCAGGACGACCGCCCTTCGGGACGGGAGACGACGAGCCCGCAGTCGCGCAGGCACCTCAGATGGGCGCTCACGGTGGACTGGGCCAGGCCGAGGTGGTCGACCAAGTCGCGCACCCGGTGCTCGCCTCCGACCAGGTGCCGCAGGATGGTCAGACGGGTTGGATCGGAGAGCGCGTGGAAGAGGATCGCGTAGGCGTCCGCAAAGCTTCGTTCCGCGGCGGCTTCGGCCACGGCAATCTTATTCGCCATAAATCGATTATATCGGCAGAGGGCGATGAATGGGAAGGGGTGTGACGGGCGGCGCCGAGTCGTCCGGCGATGTCGTCGATACACTCCGGCTGGGCTGCCGGCGGCACAGGCCGGTCAGGATGGCATCGATGCGCCTGGGCCGTGGCGGTTCGAAGGCGGACGGGCGAGGCCTTCGCCCCGCCCGGATGCGACCGCCCCGCCCGGATGCGACGCCTCCGAGGCTGGACGGCGGCCGGGCTTCGCGGCGGGCGTATCGCTGCGCGTGAACGCCGCACAGGCCGGCGGGATCCCGATCGGAATTACAATCGCGGCATGACCGATACGAGAATCGTCAAGAACGAGGCCGAGTCGCGGTACGAGGCGTGGGTGGGGGAGGGCCTGGCCGGCTTCGCCAACTTCAGCATCCGCGGCGACGTCGCCGTCTTCCCGCACACCGAAGTCGACCCCGCGTTCGCCGGTCGCGGCCTGGCGAGCGCCATCATCGCCTTCGCCATGGACGACGTCAAGGACGAGTACGCCGTGTGGGCCACCTGCCCCTTCGTCAAGGCCTGGATCGACAAGCACCCCGAAGCGGGCGTCCGCGTAGCCGTGTGATCCTTCTGCGGCGCCCTGCTCCGGCGATTGCGCCGCCGATCCAATGTGGCGGCGCCTGCGGCGTGAGACGGCGCCGAGTCGCAATGCGGCTCTCCCGGGCGCGCGGCGTGCCGCGCGAGGGCACGGGAGGAGCGAGGCCGTCGACGCGGTCCTCCGGCCTCGGCGGATCCGGATCTGACCGCGCTGCCTGAGCCTGGCCCGCACGGCGGGGCGAGTCCGTCCAGCCTCACCATCGCCCACGAGCGCGGCCTGGCGGAGTGGAATGCCACTCAAAGGCGTGCACCGGCCACCGCCCGACCGGGGGGAGACGTCACGTAAGGTGTGGCGGCAGTTGACAACCGCCGCCACACCCGGGAATCTCCCCGAAGGGGAGCGTGACAGATTCCCTGTTTCCCCATGTGCACATGGGGAAGCATGGTCGGATTCGCCCCTGGAAGACTACCCGGCAGGAGCGATATGTGGAATGGAGGAACGAGAAGACTAGAGAGTGCTCCACTACTGAATACTAGCTTTACAACCGGCGGTGTGCGAAGCGGAATGGGGAATGAGAACTGGAACTTGGTCACACGGGGTCCCGTCTCCGCGCGATCCCCCGAATGTGAGTGACACGCCGGGGCGTCGTCTCACGCCGCGGAGCGAGGCTTGCCACGATTGGTCGGGTGAGATCCGAACAGCGTCACCGGGCCGTGCCCGTCGCCCTCGCCCCGGTGCGGGCCCTCGTCTCCACCTGGGTGGGCGCCGTCGTGCTGACGATGCTGGCGTATACGGTGACCGCGTCGTCTCCCGCCCTGGGGGACACGTCGTGGCGCGACTCGGCCCGGCTGGGGGCCTCGCTGTGGGCGCTGGCGCTCGGCGCCCCGCTGGATCTGCCCGACGCCCGGATCTCCTTGATCCCCCTGGCGCTGACGGTCGCCATCGCATGGCTCGCCTACCGGATGCTCCGGTCGGTTGGAGTCGGGACCTGGAACGACGTCGGCGTCGCCGCAGGCTCCGCCTTCGTCACCACCGCGATCCTGGGGCTGTCCATGCATCCGGGGACCGCCTGGCTCCTCTGCGCCGCCACGGCCGCCCTCCTCGTGGGCCTGGCCGCCGCGGCGGGCATGCGGTCCGAGCGACCTGCCGAAGGCAGAGTCTGGGACGCTCTCCGCTCCGCCCGATCGGCGCTCGCATCGATCCTCCTCGTCTTGCTGGCCGCGGCGGCGCTCCTCCTCGCCGCTGCCCTCGTGCTCGGCCGCTCCCGCATCGCCACCATCTACGGCTACTACATGGCGGGCGCGGCGGGAGTCGTCACGCTGACCCTGGTCCAGCTCCTCTACCTGCCGACCTTCCTCGTCTGGGCGTTGGCGTACGCGAACGGGTCGGGCTTCGCCGTCGGGCAGGGGACGGACTTCTCTGCTTTCGGATCCCACACCCAGCCGCTTCCCGCGATCCCCGTCTTCGGAGCCCTTCCCCCCACCGGGACGAGGGCGGCGTGGCTCGTGATCGTCCTCCTCGTCCTCTCCTTCGGCCTGGGCGTGCGACGTTCGAGGGGGTGCGAGGCCGGGAGGGCGGCAGTGCTGGCGGTCACGGTCACGGGCCTCCTCTTCGTGGGCGCGCTGGCCGCCGGGATCGTCTCCCACGGTTCGATCGGCCCCGGGAGGATGAGCGAGACCGGCCCTCGGCCTGTGGCCTTCGCCGCCGCCGTCGCACTGGAGATCGGGCTCCCCTTCGCCCTGGGGGCATTGGCCCGGCACGGGCTGGCGCTGGTGAGAAGGGCGCGTCCGGCGGACGGCGGCTCGGGCGGGGCGCGCCAAGCCACGGCGCCCGGAACCGGTGAGACCGGCGAGGGTGAGGCAGACGATCAAACGGGTGGTGAAGACCTCTCCCCGTCTCGTGAAGGCCCCGTCAAGGGGTAGGATCAACAGGTGACCTCTTTCGCCATACGGCCCGATCGCCGTCCCGCCCGCATCGTCGTGCTGGTGTCGGGCGCGGGGACCAACATGGCGGCACTCCTCGAAGCGACGGGAGACCCCTCCTACGGCGCTCGCGTCGTCGCCGTAGGCGCCGACAGGTCGGACACCGGCGGCGTCGAGGCGGCGCGGCGGGCGGGCCTGCCGACTTTCGTCCGCCAACTGTCCGGCTCGCCCACGCGAGAGGCGTGGAACGAGGCCCTGCGCGACGACGTGGCCGCCCACAGCCCCGACATCGTCGTGCTGGCCGGCTTCCTCAAGCTCGTCTCCCCCGCCTTCCTCGACGCCTTCCCCTGGAGGGTCGTCAACACCCACAACGCTCTGCTCCCCTCCTTCCCCGGAGTCCACGGCCCGGCCGACGCCCTAGCCTATGGGGTCAAAGTGACTGGCGCCACCGTTTTCGTCGTCGATTCGGGGATGGACACAGGGCCGATCCTCGGACAGGTGACGTGCCCCGTGCTGGACGCGGACACCGAGGAGGCGCTCAGCGAGCGCATCAAGGACGTCGAACGCATCCAGCTCGTCGAGATCGTCGGTGCTATGGCACGAGAAGGATGGTGGATCGACGGCCGGCGTGCGGGAATAGGAGAACGGTATGCTCGGACCTGACAGACTCCATACGCTCGTCATCTTCGCGGTGGCCGCCATCGCCGCTCTCGCATGGGCTGTGTGGTCCGTCGGCCGGGCCACCACCCGCCGGCGGGTCGCCTATTCCGTTCTGGCCATAGTCACGGCCATCGTCTGCGGCGTGAGCACGATGGGCCTGCAGATCAACAGGCACCTCGGGTACGTCGAGACATGGGGCGACGTGCTCGACTTGCTCGACCCCTCGATCGACTCCGGCCCCGTCCACCCCGTCCTCCACAAGCCGCCCAAGCGGGAAGCGCGCGACCCCGTCCTCCCGGGCCACGAGGACGATCCCGCGTGGAAGGCCTCGTTCAACCGGGATTCCAACGGCGCGCTGAAGACCGACTTCCGGGGGCCGATCTCCAAGGTCCACGAGTCGGTGTGGGTATGGGTTCCGCCCGGGTACTCGCCCAACAACGGCAAGGTGTACAAGGTCGTCCTCATCCTCCACGGGTACCCCGGCAATCCGAAGAGAGTGCCGCTTCAGCTCGACTTGGCAGCTATCTCCAAGGCCCACCCCGACACGATCTTCGCCATCCCCTCTCTGAAGATCCGCCGAGCGTACGGCGACTGCGTGGACATCAAGGGCGCTCCGCGCATCGGCACATGGGTGACGCAGGACGTCGTGGGAATGGTCCGGCACAACTTCCCGAACACCGCTTCCACGCGAGAGGGGTGGACCATCGCGGGGGCGTCCTTCGGCGGCTACTGCGCGCCGGTCCTGGGCTTGACCAACCCCCACCTCTTCTCCCGGATCATCGCCTTCTCCGGGTACGACGCCCCCGAAACCGGCCATCTCCTCGCCGCCAACAGAGTCGTCAGGCGCAAGTTCACGGTGTCCCGCCTGATGGCCGAGCAGAGGGAGTGGCCTCAGAAATACTACGCGACCGGCACTGCGAACGATCGGAAGTCGTCGCACTTCATCAAGTCCCTGCGCTCCGTGGGTTCGAAGAACGTCATGCTGACGACGTTCCTCGGATCGGAGGGAGGGCACAATTGGAGTGTGTGGCGAGGACAGCTTCCCGCGGCCCTCAAGTGGAATGAGAAACCGTGATGTTCGAGATCACCGGCGTGGGGACCTTCCTCCTGAGCCTGGCCGCCACGGTCGGAGCCACCGTCGCGAGCGTGAAGCTCGGGCCGCGGCTCGTCTTCGAGGGGCGCAGGGCCGTCCTGGGAGTGCTCGGCCGCGTGGGCCTCGTCGTCCTGTCTTGGCTGTTCGGCCTGGTGACCGCTCTGCTCGTCTTCAACTGGGGGACGGGCAGCGTCTCCTCGTATTCGGAGATAGGCGAGTTCTTCAACCTCCTCGGCCTGTACGACTAGCATTTGCCTGTACGACTAAGGCTCCCCCCTACGACTGCGGCTCCCTCCGTCCCCGGACGGGGATCCTGGTGCATCATCACACCCGTCCTCAAGCTCGGCTCCGTCCCCGGGGCGCGTGGATCTGCGGTCGGACGGAAACCCCTCCGGCGAAGTCCGGCGGCCTTCTCCGACGCGGCATGCGCGGCGGTGGACGCAGGTCTCGTAGGCCGGCGTCCTGACGGCCTTCTCGGGCGCCTGCGCAGTGGACCCGGACCCGCCGCGGGACGGATCGGCGCCGATGCGGGCCGGCATGGAGGCGACGGAGAGGACCCGGACCCGCCGCGAGGCGGCCGCCGTTGTACACTGGACGGGCCGCGACTGGTGTCGGATGGAACAGACCATCGGGGAGCGGCTCCACAGAGCGGACGCCGCACGCCTGGGTGTCGCTCCGGAGATTTCAAGGAGTCACCATGCGTATACCCCTGCGCCGCGCCATCGTATCCGTCTCCGACAAGACGGGCGTCGAAGAGTTGGCGAGAGCACTCGACGAAGCCGGATGTCGCATCGTATCGACCGGCACGACGGCCTCGGCCATCTCCGAGGCCGGGATCCCGGTCACCGAGGTCTCCGCTCTGACCGGCTTCCCCGAATGCCTGGACGGCAGAGTCAAGACCTTGCATCCGGCCGTCCACGCCGGGATCCTCGCCGACCGGCGTAAGGCGTCCCACGTCCGCCAGCTCGCGGACCTCGGGATCGCGGCCTTCGACCTGGTCGTCGTCAACCTCTACCCGTTCCGGCAGGCCGTCGCCTCGGGCGCGGGCTTCGAGGAGTGCGTCGAGAAGATCGACATCGGCGGCCCGGCGATGGTGCGGGCGGCCGCGAAGAACCATGCGAGCGTCGCCGTCGTCACCGACCCGGCGGACTACGGCGCCGTGATCGAGGCGGCCGGCAAGGGCGGCTTCGAGGACGGCGAGCGCCTGCGCCTGGCGGCCAAGGCGTTCGCCCACACCGCCGCCTACGACGCCGCCGTAGCCGAGTGGATCTCCGAAGGGGAGTGCGCCGGCGGCGTCTTCACCCGGCGATCGACCCTGCGCTACGGGGAGAATCCGCATCAGGCCGCCGCCGTCTACACGGACGGCACCGGAGGGCTGGCCCAGGCCGAACAGCTCGGCGGCAAGGAGATGAGCTACAACAACTACCAGGACGTCGACGCGGCCCTGCGCGCGGCCTACGACCACGCCGGCCCCGCCGTAGCCGTCGTCAAGCACGCCAACCCGTGCGGCCTGGCCGTCGGCGAGGACGTCGCCGACGCCTATCGCAGAGCCCACGCCTGCGACCCGGTCTCCGCCTACGGAGGAGTCATAGCCGCCAACCGCGAGGTGAGCGCGGACATGGCCGAGGCCGTCGCCGGCGTTTTCACGGAGGCGATCGCCGCCCCCGGCTTCGCGCCCGAGGCGCTCGACATCCTCTCGCGCAAGAAGAACCTGAGGATTCTGCGGGTCGGCGAGCTCGATCCGACGCGTGACGTGCGCCCGATCAGCGGCGGGATCCTCCTCCAAGACCGGGACCTCATCGACGCGCCGGGGGACGACCCGGCCTCCTGGACGCTCGTGTCCGGCGACCCCGCCGACGGCCCCGCCCTCCGCGACCTCGAATTCGCCTGGAGGGCCGTGCGCGCCGTGAAGTCGAATGCGATCCTGCTGGCGCGGGACGGCGCGAGCGTCGGCATCGGAATGGGACAGGTCAACCGGGTGGATTCGTGCCGTCTGGCCGTGACCCGCGCGGGAGACCGAGCCGCGGGAGCCGTCGCCGCGTCCGACGCTTACTTCCCCTTCGCCGACGGCTTCGAGGTCCTGGCGCGGGCGGGCGTGCGCGCCGTCGTCCAACCCGGCGGCTCCATCCGCGACGAAGAGGTGATTTCCTCGGCGAGGGCTTCGAGTGTCACTATGTACCTGACGGGAACACGCCATTTCGCACACTGATCGTCGAAGTGACCCGTATCATCTGTACAGTCGAGCAGATGCGATTCAGAAAGGATCTAATGATGGAGTTGGATAAATCCCGTGTAGAGCGCGCCGTAGCCCAAGCCAAAGAATGGAGCGAGGCGGCCAGAGCCTATCCCACGGCATCCTCGGCGAAGCTGTTGTCCCAGGTGCTGGACCATGCGGGAGGCCTCGATTACACGGTGTCGTTCGTGGACGGCGTGATCCGCCCCGAAGACCCTGCCATCTCGGCGCACAACCTCAAAAGCCTGGCCGAACGCGACGCCTCGTTCCTCCCCTGGTATCTGGGCCTGCCGGCGAAGATCGGGGGGAGAATCGCGCCCATGGCCCCCGGGCTCGCCACGCCGGCCGCCGAGAGGGTCTTCGCGGCCCTCGTCGGCGACCTCATCCTCGACGTGACGCCCGACCGCCTCGGCCCGGCCATCGCCAAGCTCCGCGCCGACGGATCGCGTCTCAACCTCAACCTCCTGGGCGAGGCCGTGCTCGGCGACGCAGAGGCCGCCAGGCGCATGGAGGCGACCGAGGAGCTCATCTCCCGCGACGACGTCGACTACGTCTCGCTCAAGGTCTCCTCTGTGATCGGCCCGCACGCGCCCTTCGGGCACACCGCGGCCGTCGAGGACGCCGTCGCCAAACTCCTGCCCGTCTACCGGCTCGCGCAGGCCGAGGGGACCTTCATCAACCTCGACATGGAGGAGTACCGCGACCTCGACCTGACGATCGACGTCTTCAAGCGGATCCTCGACATGGAGGAATTCCTGGGCTACGGCGCCGGGATCGTCCTCCAGGCCTACCTTCCCGACGCGCTCGGCCGCCTCGACGACCTGACCGAGTGGGCGAAGGCCCGGCGGGCCCGGGGAGGGGCGCCGATCAAGGTGCGCGTGGTCAAGGGCGCGAACCTCTCCATGGAACGGGTGGACGCGGTCATCCACGGCTGGGAGCTCACGGTGCAGCCCGGCAAAGCCGAGACCGACGCCAACTATCTGGCCGTGCTCGACGCCGCGCTCACGCCCGAACGCGTCGACGCCGTCCACATCGGCATAGCCGGCATGAACCTCTTCACTCTCGCCTACGGCCTGGAGACGGCCCGGGACCGGGGCGTCACCGAGGGCGTGGACATCGAGATGCTGGCGGGCATGGCGACCCCGCAGTCGCGCGCCGTCAGGGACACCGTCGGCTCGGTCCTGTACTACGTCCCGGTCGTCCGCCCCGAGGAGTACGACGTCGCGGTCGCCTACCTCGTGCGCAGGCTCGAGGAGAACGCCACGCCCGAGAACTTCATGTCCAACGTCTTCGACTTGGGCAAGGAGGCCGTCTTCGCCCTGGAGGAGGCGCGCTTCAGACGGGCCGTCGGGCTGGTCGGCTCCCTGGCCGTGGGGCCGCGCCGCACACAGGACCGCAGCGCCGGAACGCGGGTCCCCGAACGCTTCGCCAACGTGCCCGACACCGACTACTCGCTCCACGCCAACATCGTCTGGGCCGAGGGGATCGCCTCCCGCATCCCCTCCTCCACACTGGGGGTCGACCTCGTCGAGGCGCACATGGTCGCCACGGAGAAGGAGGCGGGGGACCTCGTCGATTCCGTGGCCGCCGCCGCGCCCTCGTGGGCGGCCCGTTCGGGCCGGCAGCGGGCCGCGGTCCTCCGGGCCGTCGCCCAGGCGTTGGAGGACCACCGCGCCGAACTCATGGAGGTCGCCGGCTGCGAGGCCGGCAAGACGCTCGACCAGGGCGACGTCGAGGTCTCCGAGGCCATCGACTTCGCGCTCTACTACGCGGAACTGGCGGAAAGGCTCGACGAGCTGCGCGGCGCGGTCTACAGGCCCGTGTCCACGACCTTCGTCACCCCGCCGTGGAACTTCCCGATCGCCATCCCGGCGGGCGGCGTCCTCGCGGCCCTCGCCACGGGGTCGGGCGTGGTCTTCAAGCCCGCCAAGCTCACGCGGCGCACCGGCGCCTACCTGGCGGACCTCATGTGGAAGGCCGGGGTGCCCCGCGATGTGCTCCGCCTGGTGTGCATGGACGCGTCCTCCCTGGGGCGGGTCATCGTCGAACGAGCCGACCAGGTCATCCTCACCGGCTCGACGGAGACCGCGCGGATGTTCCGCTCTTGGCGGCCCGACCTGCGCCTGTTCGCCGAGACGTCCGGGAAGAACGCCATCGTCGTCACGCCGAACGCGGACATCGACCTGGCCGTCAAGGACGTCGTGTACTCGGCGTTCGGGCACGCGGGGCAGAAGTGCTCGGCCTCCTCGCTCGTCATCCTCGTCGGCTCGCTCGGATTCTCCAAGCGCTTCCAGCGTCAGCTCGTCGACGCCGTGCGATCGCTGAAGGTCGGCGACCCGGAGGACCTGTCCACGCAGATGGGCCCGGTGATCGAACCGCCGCACGGCAAGCTTCTCAGGGGGCTGACCGAGCTCGGCGAAGGCGAGGCCTGGGCGGTCAAGCCTCGCCGACTGGGGGAGAGGTTGTGGACCCCGGGCGTGCGCGCCGGCGTCAAACCGCTGTCCGAATACCACCTGACAGAGTACTTCGGCCCCATCCTCGGCGTCATGCGCGCCGAGACGCTGGACGAGGCGATCGACTGGCAGAACGCCGTCGACTACGGCCTGACCGCCGGTCTGCACTCCCTGGACGGGGAGGAGATCCGCGTCTGGCTGGAGAGGGTCCAGGCGGGCAACGTCTACGTCAACCGCGCGATCACGGGCGCGATCGTCCGCCGTCAGTCCTTCGGCGGATGGAAGCGTTCGTGCGTGGGCGCCGGCACGAAGGCGGGAGGCCCCAACTACCTCATCGGCATGGGACATGTAGAGGACGCGCCCAAGGACCTCGGCCGCGTCCACATCGCCGACGAGACCCTGCGCGGCGCGCGGGCGATCGCCGAGACGATGAGCGTGGTGGACCAGAGCCGCTTCCTCTCGGTGATAGAGGGCATGGACCGCGCCCTGGCGGGCCACTTCCAGCCCTCCGACCCGAGCGGCCTGGAAGTGGAGGTCAACGTCCTGCGCTACAGGCCGGTGCCCGAAGCCGTCATCCGCTTGGGCGACGGCGCGGTCGGCGACCTGCTGGCCGTGGCAGCCGGGGCCCTCGCGGCCGGCACGGCGCCGAGGGTCTCCTCGCGCGTGGAGGTCTCCAAGCAGATGCGCGAATACCTCGAGTCACGCGGGGCCGGCGTGGTCGTCGAATCCGATGAGGAGTTCCACCGCTACGCGAAGCTCCACGCGACCACCGTCGACGGCCTGCGGGTGCGCCTCATCCAAGGCGATGCGCGGGCCCTGGCCGAGGCCGTGGGCGGCAGCGTGGACGTGGCGGTCTACGCCGAGCCGGTCACCGGCTGCGGCGAAGTCGAACTCCTGCCGTTCCTGCGCGAGCAGGCGGTCTCGATCACAAACCACCGTTTCGGTACCCCGCTCGACTTGGCGGCCGGGCTCCTGTAGCGCTCGTATCCCTCGCTGCCCGCTCGGACCCGTGTTCACGAGGTCCCGGCGGGCAGCGAGGTGTCATTCGCGGCCTGTTCGAGCGGTCGTGGGGTGGATCAGCGGCGATTCCCGCTCCGCCACCTGGTGTTTTGACTTTCGTGGTCCCGGTGCTTAACGTTAGCCCTGTCTGGGTCACCATGTAGCGAGGAAGTACTCGTTGGTTACGACACGGCGCACCGCCGCTCAAGAGGTCAGGAGTGACACATGGGTACGAGTCGATACCCCCACAACGCAGATCCGCTCGCGCGGTTCGGAGCGGACATGTCGAGTGTCGGCGCGTCGTCGTACGATGGCGTTGTCGGCGCGCAGAGGGCGCAAGTCCGCTTGTTAGAGGACGGAACCCTCGTGCGCGTGTCCACCGGACAAGTCGGCGGGCCAGAACCCGGCGCTTATCCGACAGCTGCGGTCCGCAAGCGTCGTCCGTACGGTATGATCATCGCCTTCACCGTCG
>ERZ772945.804-NODE-804-length-24027-cov-57.146838_pt1 | contig 24027 bp, 24 predicted proteins | sample MGYA00511681_ERZ772945 | MGnify/ENA primary metagenome ERZ772945 (study PRJEB29015, sample SAMEA2737943) | human oral metagenome | biome: human oral; feature: human-associated habitat; material: dental | place: China | collected 2143 ...
GGGATTTTCTGTGCACAAAAAGAGAGGCTGCTGCAAATATCTGCAACAGCCCCTTTCGCGTGAGTTGGTTTGCCTTATGCGTTTTTCTTGCAGAAGTCGTCCATGAAGTCGACGAGCGCGGCGACGCCCTCGTAGGGCATCGCGTTGTAGATGGAGGCGCGCATTCCGCCGACGCTGCGGTGTCCCTTGACGCCGCTGAGCTGGTGCGTCAGCGCCTCTGCTACGAATTTTTTCTCAAGATCCTCGCTCGGCAGGCGGAACGTCACGTTCATCAGCGAGCGGCTTTCCTTTTCCGCATGACCACGGTAGAAGCCAGCCGAAGCGTCGATTGCCTCGTAGAGGAGCTTCGCTTTTTCCTCGTTGCGCTTCGCCATTTCCGCGAGACCGCCCTGCGCCTTGATCCATGCGGCGACCTTGCCGACCATGTAGATGCAGAAGACGGGCGGGGTGTTGTAGAGGGAGTCCTTCTTGAGGAAGGTCGAATAGCGGAGCATCGTCGGCAGCGACTTCGGGCTCGTCTCGAGCAGCGACTTCTTCGCGACGACGATGACGACGCCCGCAGGGCCGAGGTTTTTCTGCACGCCTGCGTAGATGAGGTCGAACTTCTCGAAGTCGACGGGGCGCGAGAGCATATCGGACGACATATCCGCGAAGAGCGGCACACCGTTCGTCTCGGGGACGTAGTGGTATTCCGTGCCGTATATCGTGTTGTTGTAGCAGACGTGGAGGTAGGCGGCATCCGTAGGAATGGAAAGCTCCGCCTGCTGCGGGACGTGCTTGTAGCCGCCCTCCTTGCTCGATGCGGCGATCGTGCCGACGCCTAAAAGCTCCGCCTCCTGATAGGCCTTTTCCGAGAAGCTGCCCGAGAGGACGTAAGCGCCCTTCTTCTCTGCCGTCGCAAAGTTCATCGGGAGCATCGCGAACTGCTGGCTCGCGCCGCCCTGGCAGAAGAGCACCTCGTAGTCGTCGCCGAGCCCCATGAGCTCCTTGATGTCCTTCTTCGCCTGCTGATGCACGGCGTCATACTGTGGCGCGCGGTGGCTGATCTCGAGAATCGACATACCGCTATGGTTGAAGTTCAAAAACTCCGCCTGTGCCTCCTTGAGCACGTCCAGAGGGAGCGTGCCCGGACCGGGATTGAAGTTATAGACGCGATCTGCTTCCATGAAAAGGCCTCCTGTTTTCCTGCAAAATATAAAACCCGTAGATAACATTCTAACGTGAAAAAAATAGAAAGGCAAGGGGAAAAGAAAAATATGTTTTTTCACGGAATACACTTGACGGCTGAATGTGGATGGTCTATAATACGCCTTGTAAAACGCGAGGAAGAGGAAGCGGAGGAATCTTTTCTTATGCAGAGAGCCGGCGGCAGGTGAGAGCCGGCAGGAAGATCCGATGTTCCGCCTTGGAGTGGCCGGCGAAGAGCCGGACGGGAGCGCCCGGTACAGCGTCTGGAGAGGTGCACGATACGTGCGCCACTTGGGTGGCACCGCGGAGCAAGCGCTTCGTCCCAAATTGGGACGTGGCGCTTTTTTGATATGGGTTCCGTTCGGTGCGCGACATGAAAAGGAGAGACAATGATGAAGGTACTGGCAGCAGACGGCATTTCCCCGAAGGGCATTGAGCTTTTGCAGAAGGAGTTCGAGGTCGATGTGAGGGACAAGATTTCGGCAGAGGAGCTTCTGGAGGTCATTCCGGCGTATGACGCCCTGCTCGTCCGCTCGGCGTCCAAGGTCACGGCGGAGGTCATTGCGCGTGCGGAGAAGCTCAGGATCATCGGCCGCGCAGGCGTCGGCGTCGACAATATCGACATCCCTGCCGCGACGGCGAAGGGCATCATCGTCATCAACTCGCCGGGCGGCAACACGATTGCGGCGACGGAGCACACGATGGCCATGATGCTCGCGCTCTCGCGCAACATCCCCATTGCGAACGAGACGATGCAGAAGGGCGAGTGGAACCGCAAGAAGTACGTCGGCGTGGAGCTGCGCGGCAAGACGCTCGGCATCATCGGCATGGGGCGCATCGGCGCGGGCGTCGCAAAGCGCGCGATGGCGTTTGACATGGACGTCATCGCATACGATCCGTATATCAATGAGGAGCGCGCGAAAGCGCTCGGCGTGACGATCGGCACGCTGGACGACGTCATCGAGAAATCGGACTTCATCACGGTGCACATGCCGCTGACGAAGGACACGAAGGGCATGATCTCGCTCGCGGAAATGAAGCGCATGAAAAAGGGCGTCCGCCTCATCAACTGCGCGCGCGGCGGCATCATCGTCGAGGAGGATCTCGCCGAGGCAGTGAAAGGCGGCATCGTCGCGGGCGCGGCAATCGACGTCTTCACGAGCGAGCCAGTCGGCGCGGATCATCCGCTCGTCGGCGTGCCGGGTATCATTCTGACGCCGCACCTCGGCGCATCGACCGTCGAGGCGCAGATCGGCGTCTCCGTCGATGTGGCGGAGGGCGTCCATGCTGCGCTGAACGGCGAGCCCGTCGCGACGGCGGTCAACCTCGCTCCCGTCTCGCGCGAAGTCATGCGCGTGATTGCACCGTACCTGACGCTCGCCGAGCGCCTTGGCGGCACGGTCGTCGCCCTCGCAGAGGGCGCGATCGAGCAGGTCGAGGTCACTTATAAGGGCGAGATCACGGAGGTCAATACGGGACTTCTGACGACGGCCGTCATCAAGGGAATGCTTAATCCCATCATGGAGAGCGAGGTCAACTACGTCAACGCGCCGAGCCTCGCGAAAGAGCGCGGCATCGAGGTGTCGGAGCGCAAGTTCAAGGAGTCGAAGCACTACGAGAGCCTGATCTCCGTCCGCGTCGTCGCAGGCGGCAAGGAGCTGACCGTCGCGGGCACGCTCTTCGGCACGGAGGGGCGCATCGTCCGCATCAATAAATTCCGCGTCGACGTCGATCCGCACGCGCGCCTCCTCATCTGCCCGCACATCAACCGCCCCGGCGTCATCGGCACAGTCGGCACGCTGCTCGGCGGCGAGGGCATCAACATTTCCGGCATGCAGGTCGGCCATACGGAAATCGAGGGCACGAATCTCATGGTGCTCACGATCGACAACGACATCCCGGAAGATACGCTCCAAAAGGTCAAGGCAGTCGATGGCATCTTCGACGCGAAACTTGTCAATTTCTACACGATCTGACGCTCACGCTTAATCTTTCTTGTCTCTATCCGATACATTCGGTAGAGGTATGAATGGCAAGGAGGTGCAGCATGCGTGAAATCTCAGGAGCAAGCTTCATTTCAGCCGGTGCGGTGGAAGCGCCTTCCTCAAAGCGTCAGCAGGGGAGCGCGTCCGAATCGTTTTCCGCGGTACTGGACAAGATGAAGAAGGGCGGCGCGCCCGCTGGCGGCGGCTCTTCGGACGATTCGAGCGACGAGACGACGACGGTGATGCAGGTCATGTCGGATGGATCGGTGCTCGTCACGACATATGAGGGTGATAAGATCGTATCGCAGACCAAGACGCGCGCCGCACATGCCGAGGAAAACCCGATGCTCGTCAGCACGCAAGTCGAGGCAAGCGAAACGGCGGCATCTCTGTTAGGTGCGCTCGGGAAATAAGGCTGACGGCAGTAAAAAGACCGTCCATTTCTGGTTGTTGTTCTATGCAATAGAACGACGGCTGGAAATGGGTGGTTTTTATATTGTTAAAAGACAACTTGGTGATTAAAGGTCGTGTTTACACAGTAGCTCATCCGGCGCAAGTGTTGCGATGTCAAGTCCTGCAAAGCCTTTCCTATCGCGCGTAACGATGTAGTCGCAGGAAATAGATTTTGCGCAGGTGGCAACGAGGCAATCCTCGAAGTCGGTCGCCCGTTGCTTTAATGCTATACGCACGGTTTCTCCGCTGACGTCACATATACCTAAAATTTTGAGCAGGGATTCAAGGGCATGGTAGCATTGTCTTGTATCGTGCAAATGTTTGTGCATGATGTAAAAGATATCCGTTATGCAGGATGCTGTGGTAAAGCCTTGTATTTTGCCTTGCTCGCATAGAGAAAGCACGCGGGAAGATGATTCGGAAAACGGTGCTCGGTCAAGCAATACATCCAAGATGATATTCGTGTCACAAAGTATTTTCATAACGCGCCAGCCTTTCCTGTCGAATGGAGTGCTTGCTTATATTGGTTGGCAGCCCTTTCAAAATACCGCGCAGGGAATCGACGGCGCTTTTCTTTGGGGGAATGATTTGCGCGACTGGAGCCCCATTTTTCGTAATCCAAATATCTTCTTGGTTGACCATTGCCAAATACTTGTCTACATCGGCTTGAAAGTCGGTTACGGTTACGAACATGGTCGTTCCTCCTCCTTTTGCGTACTTATTGGAAGCACTGATTCATTCAGCCGCCCAGCCTTGCATAAGCGACCGCTAAGCACGAAAGTGCTAAGCGTCTGCTTATCTTTGCACATCTGCACTGCCCTCTCGTCGCCCTTCAATCCGCGGCGTAGCACCACTACGCCTGTGGTTTGTCTCCTAGATAGATACAGCGCATCTATGCAAATCTGGGCAACTTCATTTGATCAGCGCTTCCTTATGATTTTGCCTTATTTTTCAGGTGCGCCTGCCTTCCATGCCTTTATCGCCGCAAGGCGCTCCTTGAAGCGCCCTTCTACGCCCTCTTCCGTCGGGTGGTAGTAGCTGCGGTTGACGAGGGAGTCGGGGAGGCATTGCATACGCGCCATTTTTTCTTTTGTGTGGTGTGCGTAGACGTAGCCTTTGCCGTAGCCGACTTCCTTCATGAGGCGCGTCGGCGCGTTGCGGATATTCATGGGGACGGGCTCGGAGAGCTGGGTCAGCGCGTCGGCTTTTGCTTCGTTGTAGGCGACTTCCATCGCGTTGGATTTCGGCGCGAGCGAGAGGTAGACGACGGCCTCGGTGAGGTGGACGCTGCATTCGGGCATCCCGATGAGGTGGCACGCCTGATAGGCGGCGACGGCGATCTCGAGCGCGCGCGGGTCGGCAAGCCCGACGTCCTCGCTCGCAAAGCGCGTGACGCGCCGTGCGATATACATGGGATCTTCGCCTGCCTCGAGCATGCGCGCGAGCCAGTAGACGGCGGCGTCGGGGTCGGAGTTTCGCATGGACTTATGCAGGGCGGAGATGAGGTTGTAGTGCTCCTCGCCCTTCTTGTCGTAGAGCAGGGACTTTTTCGAGGTGCATTGTTCAATCGTCTCTGCGGTGACGATCGTCTTTCCGCTCGCGTCCGTATCGCCGTTTAGGATTGCCATTTCGAGCACGCCGAGCGCCATGCGCGCGTCGCCGTTGGCAAAGCGCGCGATATGCGAGAGGAGATCGTCCGTGATAGAGACGTCCTGACCGCCGAAGCCACGCGGATTGTTTAGTGCGTTTTTGAGCAGCTCGGTGAGGTCGCGCTCCTCGAGCGCATGCAGCACGAATACCTTGCAGCGCGAGAGCAGGGCGCTGTTTAGCTCAAAGGAAGGATTTTCCGTCGTCGCGCCGATGAGGATAATGCTGCCGTGCTCGACGAAGGGGAGAAACGCATCTTGCTGTGCCTTGTTGAAACGGTGTATCTCATCGACGAATACGATGGTGCGCTCGCCGTAGGCGCGGTTCTTTTCCGCCTGCTGCATGACGGAGCGGATTTCCTTGACGCCGCTCGTGACGGCGGAGAAGGTCAGGAAGCTCGCCTTCGTGCGCCCTGCGATGATGCGGGCGAGCGTCGTCTTGCCCGTGCCGGGCGGCCCCCAGAAAATCATCGAGGAGACCTGGTCACTCTCAATGAGGCGGCGCAGGATCTTCCCCTTGCCGAGGAGGTGCTGCTGCCCGACGTACTCCGCGAGCGTCTGCGGGCGCAGCCGTTCGGCAATCGGCGCAGGCACGCTCGCCGCAAATAGGCTCGATTCCATTTCCAATGAGAACACCAGCTTTCCACAATCGTTCTTATTGCAATTATAGCATAAATCGTGGAGAGGGTTATAGCGGAAAATAAGACGCGTTATGCCGATTATGAGCATAAAATGAAAAAGAAAAGAAAATCGAATATATAGCGAGAAAATAGTGCGCTTTATCCTTGTCAACACGATGATTTTCGAGTATGATTATATATGTAAGTTATCAATAACACTTCTAATAATTAAATATATTTAATTTATACCTCGTTCTTCCTTATTGCGTATTCGCTTTATGATCGGTTTCCATGTGCGTGCAGGAGTGCACGGGACATGGATCTTTGCATATATCTGGTTTCACAGATAGGAGGCATTGTATATGGGAGAGTTTGGAAACCTTGGCATCTACTTCTTGGTGGCGCTCGCATTCCCGGTCATGGCGCTTGGCCCTGCGTTTTTACTGCAGCCACGCCAGCCGTCGCCGCAGAAGTACGTGCCGTATGAGTGCGGCGTCGATTCAATCGGTTCGCCGTACGTCCGGTTTCGCGCGGGGTATTTTCTTTATGCACTCCTCTTCGTCCTCTTCGACATCGAGACGGTCTTTCTCTATCCGTGGGCGGCCGAGTTCCGCGTGCTGGGGCTCTTCGCGCTCATCGAGATGTTCGTCTTCGTCGGGCTCTTGGCGCTGGGGCTTGCCTACGCGTGGCGAAAGGGGGATTTGTCGTGGAGATAAAGGAACGCGTTCCCGAGGGACTGCGTGACAATGTGCTCGTCGTGAAGCTCGACCAGCTGCTGCGCTGGGCGCACGCGAGCTCAATCTGGCCGCTTTCGTCGGGGCTTGCCTGCTGCGCCATTGAGATGATGAGCACGGCGACGGCGCGCTTCGATCTCGCGCGCTTTGGCTACGAGGTGTTTCGTCCCTGCCCGCGCCAGGCCGACCTGCTGATTGTCGCGGGCACGCTGACGTGGAAGATGGCCGATCCCATCGTGCGCCTCTACGAGGAGATGCCGGAGCCGAAGTACGTGATCGCGATGGGCAGCTGCACGATTGCGGGCGGCCCGTTTGCCGATTCGTATTCGGTCGTGCCAGGCATCGACGGCATCCTGCCCGTCGACGTCTACATCCCCGGCTGCCCGCCGCGTCCCGAGGCGCTGATCGACGGGATGCTGAAGCTGCGCGAGAAGATCCTCCATCCGGAGCGCGTGGCGGCAGAGCGCGCCGCATGGGAGGCGAAGGCGCAAAAGGCGGTGAACGCATGAGGAGCGCGTATCTTTCGAGCGAGGCAATCGCGCACATCCAGCACGTCTTTCCCGCCGTCAAATACGACGCGGAGGCGGCGCGCCCCGCACTCTTTATTGAAGCAAATGAAATCATTCCGCTGCTGCTCTTCCTGCGCGACGAGAAATCGCTCGCGCTCACGCGCATGGAGAATGTGACGGCGGTCGACTGGAAGGATCATTTTGAGATGGTCTACCATCTCTTTTCGCCAACGCATCTCCACTGGGCGACGGTCAAGGTCACGCTCTCGCATGAGCGTCCCGTCATCGCCTCGGCGACGGCCGTTTTTCCGGGCGCTGAGTTCGAGGAGCGCGAGGTCTACGACCTCATGGGCATTGCGTTTACGGATCATCCTGACCTGCGGCGCATCCTCCTGCCCGATACGTTCGTCGGGCATCCCTTGCGCAAGGATTTCGCCCAGCCTCCGCCGCCTGCGATCCGCGCAGTCCGAAGGGAGGGGGAGTAATGCCAAGAACGGAAACGTATACGCTCAATATGGGCCCGCAGCACCCGTCGACGCACGGCGTCCTGCAGGTGCAGCTGGAGCTCGACGGCGAGCGCATCTTGAAGGCGACGCCCATCATGGGCTATCTGCATCGTGGCATTGAAAAGCTGCTCGAGGCGCGGACGTACACGCAGTGCGCGCCCTATACCGACCGCCTCGACTACGTCTCTTCGATGAACAACAATTTCGGCTACGCGCGCGCCGTCGAGGAGCTCGCGGGCATTGAGACGAGCCGCCGCGCGGAGTACATCCGCGTCATCATGGCGGAGCTCAACCGCATCAACAGCCATTTGGTGTTTTTCGGCTCGCTCGCGAACGATCTCGGCGCTTCGACGGGCATGCTCTATGCGTTTCGCGACCGCGAGCGGATTCTCGACATCTTCAACCTCGTCTGCGGCGCACGCCAGACGTTCCACTACATCCGCATCGGCGGCGTGAAGGGCGACCTCTCGCCGGAGGCCGTGCAGATGATAAAGGACTTCACGGACGAAGTGCCCGTATTTCTCGCGGAGTACGACCGCCTGCTCACGGGCAACGAGATCTTCATGCACCGCGTCGTCGGCGTCTCGGCGATGACGCAGGAAGAGGCGCTTCACTGCAATATGACGGGGCCGAACCTGCGCGCGACGGGACTCCCGTTCGACCTGCGCAAGGTGGACGGATACAGCGTCTACGACGAGCTCGACTTCACCGTCCCCGTCGGGGAGCACGGCGACAACTGGGATCGCTATCGCGTCAGGATGGAGGAGATCGCCGAGAGCGCGAAGATTGTCCGGCAGGCGGTCGGCGGCCTTCCGGAGGGCGCGGTCATGGCAAAGGTGCCGAAGGTCTTGAAGCCCCCCAAGGGCGAGGTGTTCAGCCGGACAGAAGGGACGCGCGGTGAGCTCGGCTTCTACATCGTCAGCGACGGCACGACGAAGCCGTACCGCCTCCATATCCGCCGTCCCTCGTTCGTCAATATGCAGGGGCTTGACGCGATGTGCCGCGGGATGCTCATCGGCGACTCGGTCGCCGCGTACTCGTCCATCGACCCGATCATGGGCGAAGTGGACTGCTGAAGGAGGGCTGATGATGGAACTTTCTCTGCCTGCGTCAATCGCCGCCTCCCTGCGCGGCATGGTCTATGCGGCGATTCCGATTCCATTTGTCGTGGATCTCGTGCTGGCGTTCGTCGGCATTGCCGCGCTGCTCGGCATCATCTCGATGGCGGCAATCGTATTCACCTACGCGGAGCGCAAGATCTGCGCGTTCATCCAGGTGCGCATCGGCCCGAACCGCGTCGGCGGGCGATTCGGTCTCTTGCAGCCCGTCGCCGATATGCTGAAGCTCATGAGCAAGGAGGATATCATGCCGCGCGGCGCGGACAAGGTGCTCTGGGCGCTCTCGCCCGCGCTTCTCTTCGTGCCGTCGGCGCTCGTTTACGCCTTCTTTCCATTCGATGCGGGCGCGGTGCTCGCCGATGTGAATGTGGGCGTCTTTCTGCTGTTCGCGATTTCGGGGCAGGCCGTGCTGCCGTTTTTGATGGGCGGCTACGCCTCGAACAACAAGTATTCGTTCATCGGCGGGATGCGCATCGTCGGGCAGATGCTCAGCTGCGAGGCGCCGCTGCTCTTCTCGCTCCTAGGCGTCGTCATGCTGACGGGCTCGCTCCGCATGGACGACATCGTGCAGGCGCAGGCGGGGGGCGGCTGGTTCATCCTCGTCCAGCCGCTCGCGTTCGTCGTCTTTTTGATTGCGGCCGTCGCGGAAACGAACCGCACGCCGTTCGACCTCGTCGAGGGCGAGTCGGAGATTATCGCAGGCCCGTTCACCGAGTATTCGGGGATGCGCTGGGCACTCTTCTTCCTCGCGGAGTACGCGAATCTCTTGACGGCGGCAATCCTCGCGACGACGTTCTTTCTCGGCGGCTACAATGGGCCCGCGTTCCTGCCGGGCTTCGTCTGGTTCGGGCTGAAGGCGCTTCTCATGGTATTCCTCATCATGTGGTTTCGCTGGACGTTCCCGCGCACGCGCGTCGATCAGCTCTTGACGTTTGGCTGGAAGGCGCTCGTGCCGCTCTCGATTCTGAACGTCTTTTTGACGGGGCTCGGCATGTATGCGTTCGGGCTGATATAGGAGGTGCTGGCTCGTATGTTTGGAAAAGGCCTGCTGACAGGCATGGGCGTCACATGGAAGCACCTATGGGGCAAGAAGGAGACCTTCTGCTACCCCGAGGAAAAGCTTCCAATGACGGAGAATTTCCGCGGCGGCAATCTCGCGATGGACTGGCGCGTCTGCATCGGCTGCTCGATGTGCGCGATGGCCTGCCCGAATAAGGCGCTGGAGCTGACCATCGTGCCCGACGCGAAGAAAAAGCGCCACATGAAATCTTATATCCATAAGGCGGGACGCTGCCTTTACTGCAATCTTTGCGTCGAGGCCTGCCCCGTCCATACGCTCGTATGGGACAAGGACTACGCGATCTCGACGTGGAGCAAGGAGGCGATGACGCACGACGCGATGACGGATGCGGACCGCGCCGACCTCGAAGTGTTTCTGAAAGAAGTCGAAGCACAGGCGAAGGCGGAGGCGGCGAAGAAAGAAGCCGAAGCCAAGGCAAAAGCGGAAGCAGAAGCGGCGAAAGGCGCGGAAAAAGAAACGCCTGCGCCTGCCGCCACGCCGAAGGGGGGAGCGAAATGAGCCTGTTATTCTACGTGCTCGCGGCGATTGCCGTCCTCGGTGCGCTCGGCGTCGTGCTCTCGCCGAACGTCGTGCACAGCGCGCTCTTCCTCACGCTCTCGTTTCTCGGCATTGCGATGATCTATTTTTATATCGGCGCGTCATTTCTCGGCGCGGTGCAGCTCATGGTGTACAGCGGGGCGGTCGCCGTCCTCATCGTCATGGCGATCATGCTGACGCGCAAGGCGGACATGGCATCGTCGAACCCGTCGCAGAAGCTATTGCGGCGCGTGATGTCGGCGGCGCTTGCCGCGGCGTTCTTCCTGCTCATCGGCTTTGCCGTCCGCCTCGTCCCGCTCGCAGACGGAACGCCTCTCGGCGAGACGGGCGCGCACGAGATCGCCGCGCTGATGCTCGGCACGTATGTGCTGCCGTTTGAAGTCGTCGCGGTTCTCTTGCTCGTCGCGATGGTCGGCGCGCTCATTTTGGCGAGAGGAGGCGAGGCGTGATGGTTGCACTTTCCGATTTGCTCTTTCTCTCGGCGCTGCTCTTTTCGATCGGGCTTTACGGGCTTTTGACGCGGCGCGGGATCATCCCGATCCTCATGTGCGTCGAGCTCATGCTCAACGCGGTCAATATCAACCTCATTGCATTCGATCGCTTCCTCGTGCACGATGCGGCAGGACAGCTCATGGCGATTTTCTCGATTGCCGTCGCGGCGGCGGAAATCGCCGTCGGGCTTGCGCTCGCCGTCCGCCTGTACCAGATCCGCTTCACGACGAACGTCGATGAAGTCCATACGCTAAGAGATTAGGAGGGGAGCACTGTGTTTACTTTTGCGCTTTCACACGCATACCTGATTCCGCTCTTCCCCGCGCTCGCCTTCCTCATCATCGGGCCGTTCACGCGGCAGGAGAAGAATCTTTCGGCGGCAATCGCCATTACGATGATGGCGCTCGCCTTTGCGTTTTCGCTCTTCGTCACGTTTGCGACGTTCGCGTACCAGATCACGATGGCAGATCCCTTCGTCTTGAAGACAATCTGGGCGGCGGTCGGCGATCTCACGATTACGATCGGCGTGCTCATCGACCCGCTCACGGCGCTGATGCTCGTCATCGTGACGCTCGTTTCCTTGCTCGTCTACATCTACTCGGTCGGCTACATGGCAGACGACGAGGGAATGGGGCGGTTCTTCGCCTTTATCTCGCTCTTTTCCGCCTCGATGCTGGGGCTTGTCGTCGCGGTGAGTTTTTTGCAGCTCTACGTATTCTGGGAGGGCGTCGGGCTTTGCTCGTACCTTCTGATCGGCTTTTACTACCAGAAGGTGTCGGCGCGCGAGGCGGCAAAAAAGGCGTTCATCACGACGCGCATCGGCGACTTCGGGATGCTCGTCGGCATTCTCGTCGTGCAGATCACCTTCGGCACGACGGACTTCCTCGAGCTTCGCATGATGGTGCCCGCCTATGCGGCGGCAATGGGGACGGGAATGCTGACGCTCATGGGCTTCCTGCTCTTCATGGGGCCTATCGGCAAGTCGGGCCAGTTCCCGCTCCACGTCTGGCTGCTCGATGCGATGGAAGGCCCTACGCCGACCTCGGCGCTCATCCATGCGGCGACGATGGTCGCCGCCGGCGTCTTCCTCGTCGCGCGCGCGTTCTTCATCTTCAGCGAGTCGCAGCCCGTCATGGACTTCATCGCGGGGCTTGGCGCATTCACGGCGCTCTTCGCGGCGGTCATTGCCGTCACGCAACGCCGCTTCAAGGCGGTGCTCGCCTACTCGACGATCAGCCAGCTCGGCTACATGATGCTCGCCGTCGGCGTCGGCGCGTTCTCCGCCTCGATGTTCCACCTCATGACGCACGCCTTTTTCAAGGCGATGCTCTTCCTCTGCGCGGGCGCGGTCATGCACGCACTCCACGAGGAGACGGACATCACGAAGATGGGCGGGCTTTACAAGAAGATGCCGCTGACGTTTATCGCCATGCTCATTGGCGTGCTTGCCATTTCGGGCATTCCACCGTTTTCGGGCTTCTTCTCGAAAGATGAGATCCTCGCGGCGGCGATGCACGCGAGCACGCCGCTTTACGTCATGGCGACCGTCACCTCGTTCTTGACGGCGTTCTACATGGCGCGCCTCCTGATCGTCGCGTTCCTCGGCGAGAGCCGCAGCAAGCACGAGGCGCACGAGGTCGACGCCTTCATGCGCTGGCCGATGATCGTGCTCGCCGCGCTCACGCTCGTGAGCGGCGCGGCAGGCTACTTCGGCGGCTTCTCGCTCTGGGTCAACGCGGGCGTGCCGCACCATGAGGCGATTGACTGGACGGTCGCGGGGACGAGCACGGCGCTCGCGCTCCTCGCGTTTTTCGCGGCGTATCAGATTTACGGGCGGCACGCCCTGCAAAGGGCGATGCGGCAGAAGAGCTTCGGCTTCGTCTATCGCGTCGTCTACCATAAGTTCTACATCGACGAGCTTTACGCGTATTTCCGCAAGCGCTTCGTCTACGGCATGGCGACGGTGCTCAAATGGGTAGATGAGAAGATCTTTGACGGCATTGTCGTCGGGCTCGGCATCTATGCGCTTGGGACGAGCGACCTCCTGACGGAGTCGGCGAACGGGCAGGCACAGCGCTACGTCTACATCTTCTACATGGGCGTGATTGCCCTTCTGTGCTGCGCGCTCTACTGGGCGGCAGAGCTCTTCGTGCGTGGGGGAGGTGTCTTCCGTTGATTTCCTTTCCGATTCTTTCCGTCATCCTGCTGACGCCACTCGTGGCGGCAGGCATTATCGCGGTCTTGCCACGCCGCCTGCACGATACGATCCGCCAGCTTTCGGCGCTCGCGATGATGATCGCGACGCTTCTGACGCTCTTCGTCTATGCGGACTACGACATGGCGCGCGGCGGGATGCAGTACACGGAGCATATCCCGTGGATCACGGATCTCGGCGTCACCTACTCACTCGGCGTCGACGGCATATCGCTGCCGATGCTTCTCTTATCGAGCGTCGTCGGGCTTGCCGCCGTATTCAGCTCGTGGCACGTCGAGAAGCGCGTCAAGGAATACTTCGTCCTGTTGCTCATCGTGATTGCAGGCGTGTCGGGCGCGTTCCTCGCGCGCGACCTCTTCTTCTTCCTGATTCTCTGCGAGATGGTCGTCGTGCCCGCCTATCTGATGGTGCTCATCTGGGGCTCGTCGGAACGCGTGCCGAAAGAGCACGCGGCGATGAAGATGACGATCTTCCTGCTCGTCGGTTCGGCGTTTATGATTCTCGGCGTGCTGCTCCTCTACGTCAGCGCGTATGACGCGGGGATGCGGACGTTTGACCTCGAGTCGCTTGCCGCCGCCGCGCTCGCGGGGCATATTTCCTACGATGTGCAGATCGCGGCATTCCTGCTGCTTCTCATCGGCTTCGGCTCGCACCTCTCGATGTTCCCGTTCCATATCTGGTCGCCCGACGGCTATGCGGGCGCGCCAACGGCGATCTCGATGATCAATGCGGGCGTACTGAAAAAAATCGGCGGCTACGCGCTCATCCGCATCGGCTTCTTCATCTTGCCGTTTGGCGCGAAATTCTGGGCGCCCGTGATTGCCGTGCTCGCGATGGTGAACGTCATCTACGCGTCGTACATTGCGCTCGCACAGCGCGACATCAAGTACATGATCGCCTATTCCTCCGTCTCGCACATGGGCTACGTGCTCCTTGGCTTCGCCGCACTGAACGTCGTCAGCGTCAGCGGCGCCGTCGCCTACATGGTCGCGCACGGCATCATGATCGCGCTCTTCTTCTCGCAGGTCGGCTACGTCTACGAAAAGACGGAGCTGCGGAGCGTCGGCGACCTCTGGGGGCTCGCACATCACATGCCGCACGTCACGGTCGGCTTCATGCTCGCAGGGCTCTGCTCCTTGGGGCTTCCGGGGCTGATCGGCTTCATTCCGGAGTTCACGATTTTCGTCGGCACGATTGCGACGTATCCGGCGATTGCCGTCGTCGCTGTCTGCGGCATCATCTTCACGGCGTTCTACGTGCTGCGTATGCTCGCGCGCGTCCTCTTCGGTCCGCGCGTCGCGTACTTCTTCCAGTTCCCCGACGAACAGAAGATCGACGTCGTGCCGCTCGTCGTGCTCGGCGTATTCCTCATCGGGTTCGGCGTTTTCCCGCACCTCTTGATGGACGTTGTCGATAGCGGCGTCCAGCCGCTCGCGCCGCTCTTCGCGCTCGTCGCGGATGCGCCGACGATTTGGGGAGGTGGGCTATGATGCTGGGCGAAATGAATTTCCATGCGCTTTCGATTGAGATCGCGATAGCCACGCTCATGGCGGCGGTGCTCCTACTCGACCTCGTGCTCAAAAAGGGCGCGCCGCGCTGCCCTGTCGCATGGCTGACGGGGGCAGGGCTCACGGCAATCCTCGCACTCGCCGTCTCGATGTACCCGCCCGCAGGCGGGGCGACGGCGTTCTACGCGGGGCTTTACATCGTCGACGGGTATTCCGTCTTTTTCAAGATTCTCTTCCTGCTGGGGATTCTCTTCACGGTGCTCTTTTCGGCGGACTACGTCGAGCGCACGCTCTCCCATAAGGGCGAGTATTATCTGCTGCTGCTCTCGGCGCTCCTCGGCATGTGCGTGCTCGCCTCGGCGAACGACCTCATGACGGCATTCGTCGCTCTGGAGCTCATGACGATTTCCTTCTACGGGCTCGTCGCCATACGCACGGACGACCCGCTCTCGGCAGAGGCAGGCATCAAGTACCTCGTCTTCGGCTCAGGCGCGACGGCGACGCTGCTCTACGGCATGAGCCTCGTCTACGGCATGACGGGGACGATGGTCTTTCAGGAAATCGCGCACGGCATCGGACTCATCTTCTCGCTCGGCCTCGTCGGCGTCGTGCTCATCCTCGCGGGCTTCTTCTTCAAACTCTCGATCATCCCATTCCACCTCTGGGCGCCCGACGTCTACGAGGGCGCGCCCGCGCCCGTGACGGCGCTCCTCGCGATGTGCTCGAAGGCGGCAGGGATCGCGATTCTTCTGCGCGTCCTTTTCGTCGCATTCCCCGCGCTTGCGCCGTACTGGACGGAACTGCTCTGTGCCTTTGCCGGCATTTCGATGGTCGGCGGCAACCTCATGGCATTTCGCCAGACGAATATCAAGCGAATGCTCGCGTACTCGTCGATTGCGCAGGCGGGCTACATGATGACGGCAATGGTCGCGACGGACGCGGCAGGCGCGCGCGCCGTGCTCTTCTACGCCGCCGTCTACGTCTTCGCGAATATCGGCGCATTCGTCACGGTGTCGTACCTCGAGGCGCGGCGCGGCAGCGCCGACTTCACGAGCGTGTGTGGCCTTGCGCGCGAGTCGCTTCTGCCCGCGGGCATCCTCATGGTCGCCCTGCTGACAATGGCGGGCATCCCGCCGACGGCGGGCTTCGTCGGGAAAATCTATATCTTCTCCGCCGCCATTGACGCAGGCTATTTCACGCTCTCGTGCATCGGCTTCGTCGTCTCGATGATGTCCGTCTACTACTACCTGCTCGTCATCAAGGAAATGTTCCGCGACGTTGGCGAGGAAGAAAAGATGGTCAAGGAGCATCTCGCGCTGCCGCTCCCCGCAGGCTTTGCAGGCATCGTCGCCGTCCTCTTCTCCCTCGTGATCGGCATCTGGGCAGAACCCCTTTCTGTCGTCAGCAATATCGCGATTCATACGTTTATGCGGTAAGTGTTGTGCCTGCCTTCCTGCGTTTCCCAAGAGGGCAGGCGTTTCCCCTAAAATCCTGTTATACACCTTTGTATATGGCAGGATTCTTATCTTTTTTCGCGAAATTCTTAAGGAAGCACTGATTAATTCAGCCGCCCATCTTCACACATCTGCACTGTCCTCTCGTCGTCGACAAATCCGCGGCGTAGCACCACTACGCCTGTGGTTTGTCTCCTAGATAGGAACAGCGCATCTATGCAAATCTAGGCAACTTCATTTAATCAGCGCTTCCTTAATTTAGTGGAAACGCTTGGTTCGCAGAAAGATTGAAAGGGGGCGCGTATCATGCCGATGTATCGGAAATCCATGCTCGTCCTGCTCGTCCTCGTGCTCGCGGTGGCGGGCGGAATGGCGTATGGCTATCGGTCAAAGGACGCCGTGCAGCCGCTCGACACAGGCACGAAATCACAGGCGGAGCAGGCGCAGCTCGCCGTCTATGTGACGGGCGCAGTCAATAAGCCCGGCGTCGTCTCGCTCGCAGATGGCGCGCGCGTCGCCGATGCCGTGAATGCCTGCGGCGGCCTTCTGCCGACAGCGGACGCGGAAAAGGTCAACATGGCGCAGACAGTAAAAGACGGCCAGCAGATCCGCGTGCCGGAAAAGCAGGGCGCATCGGCTAATCCGCAGGGCAAGGCGGGCGCACCGACAGGGAATGCGAGCAAATCCGCGAATCAGGAAGGCCTTGTCAATATCAACACGGCAGATGAAAAGGCGCTCGATACCCTGCCGGGCATAGGTCCGGCGATGGCTAAGCGAATCATCGAATACCGAGAAACGCAGGGAGCATTCCAGAGTGTCGAGGACTTGAAAAAAATCAAGGGCATAGGCGAGGCGAAGTTTGAGAAGATGAAGGATAAGGTTACGATTTGACTGTATTTGAAAACGATTGATTGAAAATGAAATACAAATTGAATATAATATATGATAAAGGAGGGGAGGGTCAAGATGGCACAAGCAATGGTTAATTTTCGTATGGATGCGGATTTGAAGAAAAGCATGGAGCAGGCTTGCAAGGAAATGGGGTTGACCATGACGTCTGCGTTTACAATCTTTGCGGCAAAAGTTGCACGCGAACAAAAAATTCCATTTGAAGTATCCGCAGATCCATTAAGATTAAATGGAGGAAATGTTATGGGCACGAAACTCACGGAACTGTTAGGTATCGAGTACCCGATTTTACAGGGCGGCATGGCGTGGATTTCAGAGGCTGCGCTTACCGCTGCCGTATCGAATGCGGGCGGCGCGGGCATCATTTCGACGGGCGGGCGCACAACGGAATACACGCGCGATGAGATTCGTCGTTGCCGCACGCTGACGGATAAGCCTTTCGGCGTGAACGTCATGCTGATGGCGCCGAACAAGGACGAGATCGTCGATGTAATCTGCGAGGAAAAGCCCGCCTTCGTCACGCTCGGCGCGGGCAATCCCGTCCCTTACTTTGAAAAACTCCATGCAGCGGGCATCAAAGTTATCCCCGTCGTGCCGAATGTCAAGCTCGCCAAGCGCGTCGAGGCAAAGGGCGCGGATGCCATCGTCGTCGAGGGCATGGAGGCGGGCGGACATATTGGCTCGATTGCCACGCTTCCCCTTATGACGCAGGTCATCCCCGAAGTCACGATTCCCGTCATTATGGCAGGCGGCTTTGCCGACGGCAGGGGGCTTGCGGCGGCGCTCTTGATGGGCGCGGCAGGCGTGCAGATGGGGACGCGCTTCCTCGTCGCAGAGGAATGTGTCGTCCATCCGAATATGAAGCAAAAGCTCATTGAGGCAATCGACACGGACAGCATCGTGACGGGGCTGACAATCGGCGGCGCGGTGCGCGGCATCCGCAACAAGTTCGCGGAGGGCTTCGTCGCGCTTGAGCATTCTGGCAAGGCGACGAAGGAAGAGCTCCTAGAGAAGGCGACGGGGACGAACAAGCTTGCCGCCGTGGACGGCGACACGGAAAACGGCATGATGCAGGCAGGGCAGAGCCTCACGCCGCTGAAAAAAATCGAACCTGTGGCAGACATCGTGCAAGATATCATCTGCGAGGCGCGGGAGACGCTGCAAAAGGCGCAGGCGATTTCCCTTTAAGGAAGCGCTGATTAAATGAAGTTGCCCAGATTTGCATAGATGCGCTGTTCCTATCTAGGAGACAAACCACAGGCGTAGTGGTGCTACGCCGCGGATTTGTCGACAACGAAAGGACAGTGCAGATGTGCGAAGATGGGCGGCTGAATTAATCAGTGCTTCCTTAAGGAACGCCGCGCGTGCGACAGAAAGGAACGCGGGAGGCGGGGCGTATGGAGCAGGGGCAGCATCCGAAGGGGTTTCTCGCCGCGCTTCTTTTCCTGCTCGCCGCGGGCATTTATGTCTCTGCTTCCTGCGCGCCACCCGTGGAAGTACTGGCTCTCGTCTTTTGCGTGCTGTTTCTCTCTGCCGTCATTTTGTCATGGCGCAGCAGCAAGTGGGCTTTTTTGCCCTGCCTGCTGCTTTTTTTCGTGCTTGGGCTGTTGCGTGGCGCAGGTTCCTGCGACCTGCCCGCTAATGATATTTCTGCCCTTGCTGGGCGGGATGTGGAAATTGCAGGAATCCTGCGCGAGGAGCCGCGCACGCGGCTGGGGAGCGAGGGGGAGGAAAAGACGCGCTGCCGCGTGGCGGTCACGGAGGTTCGCCTGCCGGGCGGCGCGTGGCAGGCGGCTTCCGGGGAGGTGTATCTATACGCGCAGGGCGCGGCGGCGGAGGCGCGCATCGGAGATGAGATTCACGCCTCTGGCAAGGTTCGCCTGATGCACGGCTATCAAAATCCCGGGCAGGTTGCGACGGAACAGATGCTGCGCGCGGATGGCATTACGGCATCGCTTGTCGCGGGCAAGGCGGAAATCAAGGCAGAGCCGCGCGAGGCAGGGCTGTGGGATTCCGTCTTGCGCGCAAGCGCCGCTGTGCGGGCGCATTATCGGGAAAGCCTTGCAAACAGTATGGCGGATGCGGATGCCGCCGCCATTTTTGCCATGCTGTTTGGCGGGTATGACGGGCTGCGCGATACGCTCGTCGATTCCTTCGTTTCGACGGGCATCGTGCATATTCTCTCCGTTTCCGGCTCGCACGTCAGCCTGCTTGCGGCGGCGGTCGCCTGCCTTGGCGCGCTGTTTCGGCTGCCGCGCCTTTTGACGGCGTGGCTCGTCGTGCTCGCCATCGTGTTTTACTGCATCTTGGCAGGCGGCGTGCCGCCCGCGATCCGCGCGGGGCTGATGGGCGGGCTTTCGTTCTTCGCCATCGCGCTTGGTCGCGAGCGGGAAGGGGCGTATCTGTTCCTGCTGACGGCGCTCTGCCTCCTGCTTGCCTCGCCGCTCCTGCTCTTTCACATCAGCTTTCAGCTGTCCATTGCGGCGACGGGCGGGCTTGTGTTCCTCGCGCCTGTCTTTCGGAGACGCTTGCTCGCTTGGCGCGTGCCGCGTTTTCCCGCAGCGGTATTTTCGCTGACGCTTGCCGCCCAGCTTGCGACGCTCCCGCTTCTCGCATGGTATTTCGGGCGCGTCTCGCTCTCGGCGTTTCTGGCAAATCTCCTGCTCGTGCCGCCGCTAGAGGGGATCATCGTCCTCGCGCTCTTTGGCGGCGCGCTCGCACTCGTCCTGCCATCAGCAGGGGCAGTGCTCCTCGCCGCGCTTGCCCTCCTGCTCGGCGCGGCTTATGAGGGAGCAAAGGCGCTTGCCGCGATCCGCATGGTTTCCGTTCCGGCGATGGGCGGCGTGGCGACTGCGTGCTACTATGCGCTTCTCGGCTGCTTTCTGCTGGGCGAAGACGCGCGTGCGCGCGTGTTTGCCGTGCTCGTCGCACATCGGCGCAGCGGGCTTCTGCTCGTTTGTGCCGTTCTCGTTTTTGCACTCGCCGCGCGGTTTACGTCCCCGCGCGAAATGGAGGTGCATTTCATCGACGTGCATCAGGGGGACGCGGCGCTCATCCGCACGCCGAATGGCCATGCCTTTCTGATTGACACGGGCGGCACGCGGGACGGCGCATACGACGTGGGGGCGCGCGTCGATCTTCCGTATCTGCGCCATTTCGGCGTGCAGCGCCTCGATGCGATATTCCTGTCCCATGCGCATGAGGATCACGCGGCAGGCGCGGGAAGCATCCTGCGCGCGCTGCCTGTCCGCCACGTCTGTACATCGTCGGAGGGGCGGGAAGTCTACGCAAAGAGCATGGGGCTTTCCGTTGCCAGTCCGCTTCTCGATAAAATGACCGTATTGCGGACGGGGGAGCGATTCGTCTTGGACGGCGTGACGGTGGAGGTCTTGGCCGCGCCTGAGGCCGCGTCGAGAGAAAGCGGAAATGAGGCATGCGATGTGCTGCGCGTTCGCTATGGGGATGTTTCGTTCCTTTTTACGGGCGATATGGGCGTGGAGGAGGAACGCGCGCTTCTGGCTGCGGGGATTTCCCCAGAAAGCACCGTGCTGAAGGTCGCCCATCACGGTTCGGCAAGCTCGACGAGCGAAGCGTTTCTGTCAGCCACGTCGCCAAGCCTGGCCGTCATATCCGTCGGCGCGGACAATTCGTATGGACATCCTGCGCCCGCCGTGATGAAGCGATTGCAGGAGAAGGGCATCCCCGTCCTTCGAACCGATGAGGAGGGCGCGATTCTCCTGACGACGGATGGAAAGAAGCTGTATGCGGAGACGTATGTGAATGGCAGGATTCGATAAAGAAAGCCCTTGACCCGAAAAAGGCCAAGGGCTTTATCACCAGCTCGCGCATAAAGCTGATTCATGTCGTATTGGTGCGCTCGGGCAGAGTCGAACTGCCGCTTTCGGCTCCGGAGGCCAACGTCCTATCCACTGGACTACGAGCGCATTTCTTTTTTATGATACGGCTTTTACAAGAGGGCTGTCAATAAGAATGAGAAGTTTTAATCAAAAAATAAGATTTGACGAATTTTGGGCGGATCTTTTACAAAAATAGAAAATCTGCCTTTACAACAACGAAAATGGTATGCTATAATACACCTTGTTCTGAATGAGTTCAGACATGGAGAGGTGTCCGAGTGGTCGAAGGTGCTTGACTCGAAATCAAGTGTGGTTAATAGCCACCGTGGGTTCGAATCCCACCCTCTCTGCCAGTAAAATCAAGGCTTCCGAGCATTTCGCTTGGAAGCCTTTTTCTGTTCTATTTTTATTTTTGACATCATTTTTGACATCATGGCAGTTATCGACCATATTTCTCTTCACACTTGACCACTTTTTCGGTGATGCCCTCCTGCATCTGCTCTGTGTTGTGCACATAGCGATCCATCGTGAAGGAGGCAGAAGCGTGACCGAGCCGTACCTGTATCTTCTTCGCGCTGACCTCCTGCTCAGCGAGGAGCGTTGCGTGCGTGTGCCGGAAGGAATGAAAGCGTAGATTCTGCGGGAGATTCAGCTTCTTTTTGAGGTCGGCAAAGATGTGTGTCACTGCGGTCAGTGTCATGGGCTGCGTTTCGTCCTTGAGGGAGCGAAAGATATAGTCAGCCTTCGTGAGGCGAATGCCTTGCTCCAACAGACGCGTTGCGAGCCGTTTCTTCCATGTGAGGAGATTCTGCACTGCTGCTGGGGACATCGTAACGATACGAGCGCTATATGCTGTTTTGGTCGCACCCTCGTACTCCTCTGCCGCTCTCTTGCGCGCCTTGGAGACGTGGACGAGCGCGGAGTCTGCATCAAAGTCCGACCAGCGCAGCGCGACAATCTCACCGCGCCGCAGCCCCGTATCCCATGCGAACTTAAAGAGATGCTCGATTTGCGTCCCACGAATCTGCATGAGGAGTGCGTGATAAATCTCCGGTGTAACAATCCCTGCAGATGCCGCCGTATGTTTCGGCTTGCGGATGAACTCCATCGGGTTATTCTCGACCAGCTGCTCGAACTTCGCCGCTTTGAAGATTGACATCAATAGCGTATATACCGCCTGTCGTGTTCGGTCGCCCTCGACCTGTGCGAGGATGTGTTTCAGCAGCGCAGGTTTTACGTCGGCGATCTTCATGTTCGGCGGAACACTCGGAAGGACGTGCCGAGCGAGAAATCCTCGATAAGTGGCGAGCGTTGATGCTTCGAGTTTATCTATGTCGCGTTTCATGGCGAGAAAATCGTCTGTGAAACGGTGGAACGTCTCGACGAGCAGAAAGTCCGAGACATTCATATTTAGGATGCGCCTACGCTCTGCCTCCAGTTCCTGCAAGGTGTAGCCATAGAAATATTGCCGTGTTTTCTCTCCCGTGATTGGATTCTCGACGGTGACGCTTGACTGGTAGCGCCCGTCTTTTCTTTTTGTTGGCATTTTTCTAGTTCCCGATATCTCCGAGTTTTACACCCTCCGGCGTTTTCCATTCCTTCAAACCGTTACAGTTGTGCCCCTTGACAACGGAGGCGGCGGCAGACGGAGAGTTAAACCTATGATTCCGCTGGAATACAAAATTCTTGATAATTCCATCTTGCTCCAGCGCTTCACGCAAGATGCGATAGTTGCATTTTTTGAATGTTGATGTCGTTGTTGATGAAATCTGTGATCCTTTCTGTACGGTAAAGCCGGTCGTCGAACGGAAGCCTGTCGCGGTGGCATCCTTTGATTTGCAGTAGTAGACCGACGACGCTTTCTCTGCTGTTTGCAACGCAACGAACCCGAACACACTGAGGAAAAGGCGAATTTCCTCGATGAAGCTGTCGGCGAATAGTGTATCGGCTTCGCTGATCGCGACGCTTGTAGCAGCCTTCTGGATGGTTGCATTATGCCCGTTCGTTTTAACGGCGTCAAAGAGATTTTTTTCAATGTATTTAATAACCGTTTTGTTGAGATCAGGACTACAAAAGGCAACGGCGGTAATCCAGTCAAGTTTATTGACATCGTGTTGTTGAAGCCGTTTATATAGCTTTTCGGATTCGCCGATGTAGAGCGTTTCGACACCAATCACGGTTTTTTCAGAGAATAGGAAGTACACGCCGACATTGCATTTCTTGACCTCTTCGGCAGCCTCCGATAGTTTACTGCGGGGAATTTTTAACGCTTTTGCATTGGATCCTTTCCGTGTGGCGACGACGATCCCGTCCATTGTGCCGTCGAAAAGAAGCAGATCCACAGGTTTTTTCTTAGTCATTCCGGGTACTCCTTTAAGGGCGCCAGCTCTCTGCAAGGAATTGACGCACATAGTAGTTTTCTAAATCATAGCGATAAGCCATGAGACATACTGCAAATTCGTCCGCTTCCCGTTCCATGCGGCTGCTTGAAAAAGAGATATTTCGCATGGAAAAAGCGACATAACCCCGGTGGAGGATGATATGCGCAAGTTCATGACAGAGGACAGCCGCCTGCTTCCACTCCGAGAGATTTTCATTGATTACAATAATTTTACGCCTTAACATCCGCTTCCAAAAGCCGTTGACCTTTGGCGGCAGCTTGGCAGTGTAAACAAGGCAGTTTAGGCATTTTGCCAATTGATATGGATCAGATGTGTCATATATTTTTACAAGGTTATTCACGCGCAAGGGGATATTCAGAGACACGAATAGCACCTCCCCACATTTCTCTCTCTTCCCTTATTTTTTGCGCTTATTTTTCTCTTTGACATCCCAGAAGATCAGCTCCAGCGCCTTTTTAACTTTTTCCTTATCCTCGCCATTAAGAACAACACCGTTATAGGTGAGTGCATCGTCCTCGAGGACTTTTTCAAGCTGGCGGCACGTGCGGGCGTCGATCTTTTGGGGAGCAGTTTCAACAAATGATTCTCCACCTAAAAAGAAAGCCGTTGTCGTATTGGTTGCCTTTGCAATCAACTGGAGTGTCGAAACGCTCGGGTTGTATCTATCTTTTTCAATATCCCCAATATAGGAACGGGATAAACTCGTTTTTTGATAGTGTAAAATCTTTTGTGTAAACTTCATAGAGCTTCTGAAAATCCCCGTTGAAAAAGAAGCTCCTTTTCTGTAAAGTGTTCAGTGACTAAACCAACACA